>Ga0302164_10000411_pt1 | contig 14753 bp, 14 predicted proteins | sample I_Fen_E3_1_FD_193500 | JGI IMG/M metagenome (GOLD analysis project Ga0302164, IMG submission 193500) | Peat permafrost microbial communities from Stordalen Mire near Abisko, Sweden - I_Fen_E3_1 | ecosystem: Environmental > Terrestrial > Soil > Wetlands > Permafrost | place: Sweden: Abisko...
TATGTTTCCGAGTCACTTGCACTTAGAGTTGAAAAAATGGCCGGACTGAATGGAAATATTTCACTTTATAAGGATATGCTTGACGTAAATGTATTCGATTCAGCAAGCATTATCAGAAAATCTGCTCTTGAAGCTATAGGCTCATTCTCAACACCTGAATCGTGTCCGGTACTAATTAATGCAATCGAGAACCTTTCAAGAGTAGAGTGCTTGAATGTAAAAGAAGCAAGAAGACGCGTTGCAGACAAACTGATCGAAGATAATGCATATAAATTCTGAAATTGGATTTAATAATATATATAAAAAAGGCTTTTTATTAAGCCTTTTTCTATTTGTTGAGTTCCCATCCCTGTCTGTAATAATGTGTTTAAAGAGATTTTATATCTTTGTGTATAAAATATAGTTCCACGAATAAAAAACAAAAACTAATGTTTCCTGTTATAGCAGTATTCTTGTTTTATTATGCATGCACAATTATCCTATTAACCGGCCACAAAGAGTTCAATCATTTGCCGAAGCAACAATTCCAGACAGGATCTCAATTATATTTTACTGATTTCAATATAGATTAAGATTTATGTTTTGCAGATTCAGGTGAGGAACAAATATCACCACGATGAGTGATAAAGATCAATTTTCTACATGATAAAGAGCATACTGAACTATTAATTTTGTCTCATATAAAAAACTATTAATCAGGATAATCTGATATCTTTGTGAATAATTTAACAATATTGAAAATATGAATCATAGAATAGATAAGATCAGACAGATACTTGTTGCATTGGCATTGATTGCAGCAGTTGAAGGATTTTCTTCATGTGAAAAGTATTCATTCTCACCACCTGCTGTTGATCCGAATCAAATATGGCACTTTCAAACAGATATTCAGCCAATATTCAACGCCAATTGTGTGACATGTCATAATGGAGTCAAACAATTTCCTGACCTGAGGAATGGTAAGTCATATCTGGCCCTTACAAAAGGGGGATTCGTAACTCTTCCCGGACAGACAAGTAAACTTTATCATCAAATGAGTACCAATTCAGAGCATATACCAAGAACTACCGATCTGGAAAAGCTTAAAGTTCTCTCATGGATTAACCAGGGAGCTCTTAATAATTAAAATATCTTAACCTGATAAAACCAATCAACATGAAAAAATTCTTAATCCTTTTGACTTTATCATTAAGCATAACTTCTCTGTTCGCACAGGAAGATACACTGAAACAGGTAGCCTCAAAACCGGTCAGGTTTATGTTCGGGACAACTACATTAGTTGATCTGAATACACCTGAAACGCCTTACAAGGGTGGCCTTCAGCTTGAGATTCAACACAGGTTCAGCACGATCCAAAACTATCATAACCTTTTTGGAATCTATGGTTCGGCCAATACAAGGATAGGATTAAATTATGGTATTACTGACAGGATAATGATCGGTGCCGGAACTACAAAAGATAATAAACTTCAGGATATTCAGTGGAAATATCTTATACTCCAGCAAACAGAAGATGGCAAGATGCCTGTATCCCTTTCTTACTATGGAAACTTTGTTATCGATTTGCGTCCTGAAGAGGCCTTCGGACCAACCGAAGCTTTCAGACAAATCCACAGGTTATCTTATTTCACCCAGGTAATCGTGGCCCGAAAAATAAATAAAATACTATCAGTTGAGATAGCCCCCTCATTAGTTTATTTCAATTCCGTCCAGGAAAATGCTGATTCTACTTCAGGTTATAAGAATCTGAATCTGTGTATTTCTGCAGGTGCCCGCGCAAATGTATTCGGATCACATTCGATAATACTGGAATATGATAAGTTACTGACAAAACAGAATATTCCTGTTCAGCCAAAACCAAATCTTTCATTGGGATGGGAGATCAGTACTGCAACTCATACTTTCCAGATATTTGTCGCTAATTATAATCAGATCATTAATCAGCGGAATCTGGTATTCAACACTAATGACTGGAGAGAAAGTCAATGGCTGGTAGGATTTAATATTCATGTCAGATTCTAATTCAAACAGCTAAACAGGAATGAAATTATTTATGTTCCGGTTAAGTATTCTGTTGATCTTTATAAATTTAATTTCATCGCCTTCTTCAGGAAATTCCCTTTTTGAAACAGAGAATCTGAAGGTTCAGGATTCCGTCACATTTGTTTCCCGTTTTGAGGCCGATAATAATCGATGTTTTAAATGCCATGGACATGAGAAATACGAATATACCAACGAAACTCTCGGGAAGCAGGTTAAGGACATTATGTGTTCCGAACGTATAGTTCGCAAAGTGGACTTTTATGCATCAAATCACAAGAGCTTTAGCTGTACCGATTGCCATTCGGATAAGTACGTAAATTTTCCTCATTCCGGCGAGCTGAGGATGGAACAGAAGTATATTTGTATTGATTGCCATGGCGGTGACGAAAAATTTGCAAAATATCATTTTGAAGAGATAGATTCTGAATATCGTAAAAGTACTCACTTTAAAATGGAGGACGAAGGATTCACATGCTGGAAATGTCATAATCCCCACACATATAAAATATCTGTAAGGAACAATATAAATCTTAAGCAGACAATAGCATACGATAATGCAATCTGTCTGAATTGCCACTCCGATTACAATCGTTTTCAACTTCTTAGTGACAAGGCTGAGATTGATATTATCCAGAAGCATGAGTGGCTTCCTAACCAGGCTTCACATTTTGCAAATGTGAGGTGCATCGAGTGCCATACAAAAATCAATAATAATATTCCGGTCTCTCATCAGATCAGACCTAAGGGAGAAGCCGTACGGCTTTGTAATGAATGTCATTCAAAAAACTCAATACTAATGGCCTCACTTTATAAATTCGAATCAAAAGAACAACGTCGTGACGGCTTCTTTAACGGTATTATATTAAACGCGTCTTACGTTATAGGAGCAAACAGAAATGAATATCTTAACTTTATCAGTCTGATCATATTTTTTGCTGTTATTGTCGTAATCATTGTTCATATTGTATACAGAGTAAGGAATAATACAAAACATTAAATAAGTATAAAATGTATCTCTACCCAAAATGGATCAGAGCCTGGCATGTCCTGAATGCAGCAATGTTTCTAATTCTGATTGTTACAGGTTTAAGTATGCAATATACCGATAAGGAAAATGCATCTTATGTTGTCGGGTTTGCAAAGGCTGTAAGGTGGCATAATTTTGCAGCCATCATACTGATTTTAAGCTATATTTTCTTTGTAACAGGAAACATGCTTACAAATAATGGACGATACTACAGGATTGGTAGAAAGGATTTTTTATTAAATCTTACCAAACAATTTAAATTTTATTCAAGAGGTATGTTCAGGGGTGAAAAACATCCGTTTCCGGTAACTGAGGAGCGTAAATTCAATCCCCTGCAGAAACTAACATATGTACTTGCAATGTATGTGGCCATACCGCTTCTTATTATTTCCGGAATTGGGTTGCTGTTGCCTGAAATTACAATAACAACTTTTTTTGGTATCAGCGGCCTTATTCTGACAGATATTTTACATATAACAATGGGCTTTTGTCTTTCTATCTTTATGATAATTCATATTTATACCTGTACACTAGGATCAAAACCAACCTCTCTTTTCAGAGGCATAATAACAGGTTACCATGTGTCTGAGGATGAATAAATAAATTATATTTTATCATCTAAAACTATTTCAAATTTTGTAAATTTGTTAACAATTAAAATTCGAGTATTATGAAATGCTTAAGGTTTTTTCTGGTAAGCTCATTAATTATGTTTATGAGTATTTCATTGGTAGCACAACCAAAACCATGGGTTGTTCCGGCTAATTTTAAAACAATGAAAAACCCGGTTGCTGTTGGTGATATAAGTGCAAAGGCAGGGCTCGCTCTTTATACTAAAAACTGTGCATCATGTCATGGAAGAGCTGGTCTGGGTGATGGTGTAAAGGCAAGATCTCTTAAATCTTTTCCGGGTGATTTTTCAAAGGCTGATTTTCAGAAAGAGAGTGACGGGGACCTTTTCTACAAAACGAAAGCTGGCAGAGATGAAATGCCTAAATATGAGGGTAAACTGTCAGATGATGATATCTGGAATACCGTAAATTATATGAGAACATTAAAAAAATAAATCTTCAGGAAAAAATACAATAATATTCTGAAGTGTGAAAAACAGCAAATTCTTTTCCTATATACCCGGATGTTGCTTCGCATTTGCACGATAATTGCAGAATTAAAAAAAATTAAACTTGTATGATTATGAAAACAATGAAACTTCTTTTTGTCAGCGCCCTGTTTTTAATTATGAGCGCAACCCTTGTAGCCCAGACGAAACCCTGGGTTGTTCCGGCTAACTTTAAAACAATGAAGAACCCCATTGCCATGAGTGATGCAAGCTCCCAGGCAGGACAGTTATTGTTCATGAAAACCTGTGCAGCATGCCATGGAAAGACTGGTCTTGGTGACGGACCTAAAGCAAAATCTCTTAAAACAGTTCCGACTAATTTCACTAAAGCAGAATCGCAGAATCAGGCCGATGGAGAGCATTTTTATAAAACCAAAACAGGAAGAGGTGACATGCCAAAATATGAAGGAAAATTATCCGATGATGATATATGGAATATTGTTAATTATGTCAGAACTTTAAAGAAATAAAGATAAAATTGGATTTATAAAAATCAGAGGCCGTACCGGTTGGTGCAGCCTCTTTTAGCTTTAATCTACAATATTGCCGCTTATAAAACCAAAAGAGACTTATTAAATGATTATGTATACTACCAGGTTATTTTTGTCGAGTTAAACTGTCAATATTGTAATTATCAAAAACAATAGCTATTGAAATTTTTGACAAAAACGTAAAAAGTAAAAATCCAAGAGAGAATATCATAACTGCGGTTTTGATTTCAGTCATTGATGGCGTATAGACATAAATTTGTCCTAAGATATCAGGGGTAAATGCCGGAATAATCAGAGCAATTCCTTTTTCAACATAAACGCTTCCATAGATAAGAACCGCACCAATATTCAGAGTCACAAAGTTTTTCCTGGTTTTGGGAATCAGGAAAAGAACAAAGGCTATGCATCCCATAATAATTGACGACCAGCTGTATGGCACAATTTCTTTATGATCGCCTATCCCGAAAAGTAAATATTTCCAGTATAAAATATTTTCAGTTCCTGAATAGAACTCTTTAAAAAGTTCAGCTATAGTAAAAAACAGGTAAATGAACATTGCATATACCATGAGTTCGGCAATTTTCCAGATAGCTTCATCTTTTATTTCAAATTTTGTGGTTTTTCTAAGTATCTGAAATAAAATCAGCAGAATAGCCGGGCCGGAGCAAAAAGCTGAGGCTAAAAATCTTGGAGCAAGCAAAGCACTGTTCCAGAATACACGTCCGGGCAGAGCATTATAAAGAAATGCTGTTGTAGTGTGAATAGCCACAGCCATTGGTATACTGATCAAAACAAGTGGTAAGACAATAGATTTATTATATTCTCTGTTATAAAAAATACAATACAATAAATACGTTCCGACAAATAAATTTATCAATAAATAGATGTTAAGAACGAAAAAATCCCATGAGAGCATAGAAGATGGAAAGTTCATTGTACCCAACAGTGGTAACATATGCCAGAATCTGAGTGGATTACCAATATCAACAACTATAAATGAAATACACATAATAACAGAACAAACAGCCAGCAATTCGCCAAAAATGACTATTTCCTTGATTGGTTTCCAATCATAAATGTAGGCAGGAATAACAAGCATAACAGCTGCAGCTGCAACTCCTACGAGAAATGTAAAATTACCAATATAAAAACCCCATGACACAGAATCCCTCATATGAGTCTTAATCAAGCCATGAGTTAACTGGCTTGAATAACCGGTTCCTCCCCAGATTATTAATAATAACAGCAATATCAGCCAGGCATAGTATGTTTTGCTTCCATGGAAAATTATTTTTATACTGCCTGTTATAAAACGAATAAAATTCATATTAAATTCTGTTTATTAATTGTAACTAATATAAACCATTCTTTAAGGTCATGATTTTTCAGATACCGTAGAAATAATAAAATTTTGGTTGTGTGTTCAATTCCTGTTTTAAAATAAGAACCCGCTTATTTTCCAATATATACCTGATTTCACTGTTGGGGTCTAAAAGATTTCCAAATTTTCTCGCCCCGACCGGGCATATTTCAACACACGCAGGATACTTGCCTGCTCTGCTTCTTTGAATGCAAAAAGTACATTTTTCTACTACGCCTTTCATTCTTGGCCTGTTACCTAAATAATGCACTTCAGTGTTTAATTCTGCAGTGGGCACATTTGGCTCGCCCCAGTTGAAATGTCTTGCTCCGTAAGGGCATGCTGCCATACAATATCTGCATCCGATGCACCAATTGTAATCAATTACGGTAATCCCATCAGGCTCCTGCCAGGTGGCTTTTACCGGACATACTTTTACACAAGGGGGGTTTTTACATTGCTGGCACTGCACAGGTACATAAAAATAACCTTTTTCCGGAACTTTTTCGGGGTTGTACTGAGCAGTGGAATGAGGAAAATCGATCCCTCTCTCTTTTTCCATCTGAAGCACCTCTATCCAGTGAATCTGCGGGTCACGTGATTGATTGTTTTCTGTCACACAGGCATACACGCATCTTCTGCATCCAACACACCTCGACAAGTCGAGGGCGTAACCAAACAAAGTTCCATCTATTTCCGGTTTGTCTGACACATGAAATTCTTTGCCATACTTTTCTTTGTATTTAATCTCCAGATCTCTGATTATATTATCCTTTTCCTTTTTTGATAAAGTTTTAAAATTCTTCTGGAGAAACTTATCAAATACTGCCGATTTACAGCCCGAAAGTGCAACTGCAGAGAAGGTTGCTAATGATATGTTTTTTATAAAGGATCTTCTTGAGTTAGTATTTTTCATTTTTTCCGGGTATTCGATAATTGTACAAATTTAATATCTTCCTGCCTGGTCGGAGGAAGCTCCGGGACAAGCTCTTTAAATTTTGGAGAGTGTGGATTATGACAACTAACACATAGCAAATATTCTTTTTTCCCGTTCCATTCACCCGATCTCTTTCCATGTACTCCAACCTTCCAGTCTCTGTATTTTTCGCCATGGCACTGACCACAAAGCTTATAAGATTCTTTAAAATCTAATAATTTCCCGCTGGCAAGCCTTAGGGAATCTCTGTTTTTAAGATCATGGCAGTCAAGACACCAGCGATTTTCACTATCATGATTGAACATGGCAGAAATATCGTCATGCCAGTCTTTTAATACCCTTCTTGTAGGATTTGGTTTCAGATTTTTATGACAATCAGTGCAGGGAAATATTCCATCACTGAAGGGAGGTGCTTCTACAGCGTAATCATTAGATTGTTCTGAAGATATAATATCCTCTTTCCCGGGATTTATTTTATTTATTACAGAATTGTCTGATTCCTTATTTTTACAGCCTGAAACCAAAACAATATAAAGCGATATCATAATCAGAGATACCTTCATATTTTCGTAAAAATTATACTTCATATTAAATTAGGTTTTCAAATAAAATATAAAAATCCGTAAGAAAAAATCTTCATTATTATACCAAATTGAGGATTTTGTGATCGATCTTCATTTATTGTAAATTGTTCTGAAAAGCCGGTAAAAACAAAAAGATTCTGGAACTAATTTATTGGGAACAGCCAGGAAAAGAATAATAACAAGAGTAAAAGCAATAATAACTTTAATTTTCTGTTTCCCCAAATATTTTGGCCGCATATTAGTAATATTAGTGAGTTAAATTTAGAAATTGAATCTCTATAATTTTAAATCGAATTTCTAACTGTAGATTGCCATTTCATATACAGCTCCAAAATAGATGAAAGATAAATGTAAAATTTGTTTGCCCTTCTCTGAGATCATAATATCTTTGTATTAATCAGCTTTATAAGGATAAAACATCAGAATAATGATAAGTTGAAATTGAATTCCGGGATTTAATCTAACATTTGCACGATAATTGTATTTGTCTCTTTAATTAAAACTTTATAAGTATGAAAACTTTGAAACTTTTATTTGTCAGTACTGCGGTTTTGATGTTTAGTGCATCCTTGGTGGCTCAGCCTAAACCATGGGTAGTACCTGCTAACTTTAAAACAATGAAAAATCCGGTTGCTGTTGGCGATGCAAGCACTAAAGTAGGATTGGCATTGTATACTAAAAATTGTGCATCATGTCATGGGAAAGCTGGCTTGGGCGATGGTGTAAAAGCCAGAACTCTTAAAGATTCTCCGGGCGATTTTTCTAAAGCCCCATTCCAGACCCAGGCCGATGGTGATCTTTTCTTCAAAACCAAGACCGGAAGAGGTGATATGCCTAAGTATGAAGGGAAGCTTGCAGATGATGATATATGGAATATTATTAACTACCTGAGAACATTAAAGAAATAGGCTCGAAGAAGTAATTCTTATTATAAGAAAAGGGATATGCTAATGCGTATCCCTTTTTTTATTCTTTGATCCCTTGTCCCCTGAATCAGGTATTTTTTATCGGTTTTTTTGTCCCCCCTTTTTCCATCTCTCCCCCTCTCCGGACAATCTACCCTTTATACACATCTTGTAGATCGAGAATTTCTTTTGCCATTTACATACTCACCTCCTTGGGGGTGAGTTGATCATGAGCAGTATGTAAGCGATTATAAAGATGTGTATAAAGGGTGGCCGGACAATACATGAATTAAACAGGCGGCGTTCAAGCAGGCTGAAGGACGCTCGTGGTTAAAATAGAAAAGGGGTCTTTTGTGGCCCCTTTTCAAAATATCTTATTATTGCAATTGCAGCTTATGGAAGTGCGGCAATTGAATTTGTCAAAAGTGTTCTGACATACTTTGTGTTGTGAATTCCTAAGCTATACTCTCTAAGGCAAAGCTGGAAATTGATAACAGCTCCGAACTGAGCATTTGTTAAAACAATTTTCGGAAGCGTTAAATTATAGGCAACTTGAGCTGCATTCCAGGTTGAAGCGGGTGCCGGATTTTGAAACACCGTTGTATTGTATGATGGTCCCAATGGGTTGTTGGCTGGATCGTAAATGTTCATATAACCATCATAATTATTGGTAGTTAACCCGGCCCAAAGATTAACACCTGCTAAAACGTCCTCGGCAGTGCCGTCAAAATTATAATCGTAATTAATAAAAGAATTTTCAGTAGAGACCGGGTTTCTGTTGAGAATATCAACTCCATCAATAGTCAGTTTTGCAGCAAGGCTGTTTAGAAGGTTTTTGATCTCAGTCCTAGGTGTTGTAAAGGTTGAGGAGGAAGCTGAAATAGGATTTGCTGCGTGGCAATCTGCCACATTACATCCGTTGAAGTTACCTTTTGCAAAAAATGTATGACCACCGGTTCTGCCTGTAACAGGTGCCATATGACAATCCTCGCATGATGCAACAGTTGTGTGCTGTGAATTTGTATAACCGGCTCCGAATTCTACTCCTCCTGTGCCGGCAAATATTGCACCAACAGTTCCGTAATGAGTATGCGTTCTGTAGCCCGGTTTGATTGTATTGATGTTTGCTGTGGAATTAGGATTATTGCCATCAAAGAAAACAGTTGTTGGCGAACTGGCAAGAGCAGAATAGTCTATAACGTTTTTATCCCCGAATGATCTGGTGAACGGACGCGGCTGATGACATTTTATGCATAAATTGCTTTTACTGTCATCCTGTGGAAGGTCGATGGTTTTTGCTCCGCCAAAAAAGGTCATCGGTACGGCTGCAATGGATGTAAGAGGCATGAAATCGTCAAAAGTATAAGTCGTGTGCAATTTCGAGTGGCACATGGTGCAGCGCATTTCCCCATAAGATTTATCAGGTGCCGAAGCGTAGGGGTTTGAGTAGGTTGTTGCAGGTGGTATAATTGTAAAGACAGTTGATACATTATTTTCCACCACATTCTTGAATCCTTCCGATGTATGACACGGGGCACAACCTGAAGTTCCCGATTCACCAAAAGCAGCTTCTCCATAGGAATGTTTTGATAATTCAAACATGGTCCTAACAGAATCAATACCGGCTGAATTATGGCATTGTTTACAGGTTTCATTCGCATCTTTTCCGTCAATACCTGCAGTACCCATAGGGCCCATTGGTCCTTCACAAGCTGTAAAAATCAATCCAGCAGTGAATAATACTGAGAATAGTCTGATCAGGTTTTTCATATTAGGTTTATTAGTTAAAATTTCGTACTGCAATTTACAGAAAAACCCTGTTATTATAATAACAGTTGATATGTTATTTATGATATATATTATTGATAGATATAGCGCTTAACGATGATAAATATCAATTATTAGAGTGATATTTGTTAGTTTTGCAGGTTCTAGTGCTTTTAAAAAACTATTTTTAAACCCTTTAAAAAACGGAAATATGTCAGTGGTAAACTTAATCAGCAGTTGTGAGAGCTGCACCCGCCGTTGGAAAAATTTTCAGTACCTGACAAAAGAAGAACTTGACCTGGTAAACGAAAACAGGTATGAAGCTACATTTAAGCCCGGGGAAATAATTCTAAAGCAGGGTTCTCCAACATCAAATGCTTTATTTATTGCATCAGGTATGGCAAAGACATATATTGAGGGAATGAATGGGAAAAACTTCATAATTAGTATTGCCTTGCCCGGACGACTTATATTAGGACCCGGTGCTTATGTCGACTCACGTCATACATATACTGTATCTGCAATTACCCCGGTTCAGGCCTGTTTCATAAATTTTGAGATTTTCAAGCAAATTGTAAGAGTAAACGGGGTATTCGCTGAGAGCCTTATTGCAGATATAAGTGCAAAATCATTAGTGTCTCTTACCCGGATGGTCAACCTTTCACAGAAAAAAATGCAAGGCAGACTCGCTGAGGCTTTATTGTATTTATCAGATGTTGTATTCAAAAATGATGAATATGAAATGATCCTGTCACGTCAGGAATTAGGTGAAATGACTAATATGGCCAAGGAATGCGTGGTAAGGATTCTTAAAGAACTCGAGGATTCAGGAGTTATTTATTCCGATTCGTCAAAAATAAGAATACTTGACAAGGAAAAACTTATACAGGTATCAGTAAAAGGGTAGAGTTGAAAATCCGGAACCATAAGTCAGTTTAATATCTTCGGACCTTCAGTTTCAGGGTCTTTAATAATAGTTTGTAACAAATTTTTACCATGAAGTATATAAAATTTCTTTTTTCCCCGCTTTTTATGGGGATATTGTTTGCAGTGTTTGCCATAGCTATGGCAGTTGCCACTTTTATTGAAAATGATTTAGACAGCGCTGCTGCTTACGACATGGTTTATAATACGAGGTGGTTTGAATTGATTTTGTTAATTCTTGCAGTTAACCTCGTAGGTCAGATAGTTATTTTAAAGCTCCTGAAGAAAGAAAAAATAACCGTAGCCCTTTTTCATCTATCATTCATTCTAATGATCATTGGTGCCGGCATAACAAGATATTTTGGTTGGGAAGGTTCAATTCATATTCGCAAAGGGGAAACACAACATGAGTGTTACTCAAACGAGAAATATATGGGATATTCTGTTAAAGATAAAAATGGAACTATAATCACCAGTCATTCACAGAGATATTCAATGACTCCGGCTTCTGCTCAGAATTTCAGGAAATCGATAAAAATCGATGGTAAGGCATATGAACTATTACTTGCAAAGATAATCCCTAATGCTTCTGAAATTGTTGCTGACAACCCTGAAGGAGAACCCATTATTTCAATCCTTGTTACAAAGAACATGATGGATAAGGAGACTTTTATACTGAAGAAGGGAGAAACAAAGGTTACTTACGGAATGTCAGTTGGTTTTGATTCACACGAACAGGTCGATGTAAGTATTACAATTGACTCGGGTAAGTTCTTTATGTTTTCACGTTTTAAACTGGGTGAAATGAGCATGATGGCACATGCACAGACGTCGACAATCGAGGGTAAACGGATTGAATTAAAAACAATGCAGATTATTACATTGGATGACATTAAAATAGTACCTCAGCAGATGTCGGTTTCAGGCATTATTAAGGCAGTTGCTGTAAAACCCGAGGAACAAACTACAGGTCTGAATGCATTTATTTTTCATCTCATAAATGGTAGCAAATCAGCTTCAGTATATCTGTGGGACAGGGAGGGAGAAAATGATGCCTCAGCATCCTGCGAGTTAGACGGTAACACAGTTGCGCTTAACTATGGACCAAAGGCTACAACACTTCCTTTCGCGATCAAACTTAACGATTTTATTCTCGAGAGATATCCCGGTTCTTCAAGCCCATCAGGTTATAAGAGCGATGTTGTTCTTCTCGATCAGAAAGAAAATATTGAGAAACCTTTCATGATCTTCATGAATAATATCCTCAAATATAAGGGATACCGTTTTTATCAGTCCTCTTTCGACCGTGATGAAAAAGGTACAATACTATCCGTAAATCACGATATGGCAGGGATGGTAGTCACGTATACTGGATATACATTGTTATTCCTTTTCATTATTCTTTCATTGTTTAATAAGAATTCACTGTTTCATAAAATTAATGCCGGGCACTGGAATTCCGTTATCAGAAAAAGTGCTCCGGTTATCTTTATGATTTTGTTTCTGTCGGGTATGACGAATGCCAATGCCCAGAAACTCATTGCTGAAAAATCTGTTGCCCGTGAGTTTGGTAAAGTGCTGGTTCAGGATCAGAAGGGCAGGACCAAGCCTTTGTTTACATTGAGTAATGATATTCTCCGTAAAGTAACAAGAGAGAATGAATTCGAAGGACTAACCTCTATGCAGGTCTTCCTTGGGTTGTATTTCGACTTTAATAGCTGGAAAGATGTTCCGCTGATAAGGATTTCGAATAATGAGATTCAGAATAAGCTGGGTATAAGTGGAAAGTTTGCTTCCTTTTCCGACCTTGTCAGCCTTGAAGACAAAGGCACTTATAAAATATCCGAAGAGGTGAATGCTGCCTATTCAAAAGCGGCTTCACAAAGAAGCAAAATGGATAAGGAGCTGATGAAAATCGATGAAAGGGTGAATATTGTCTACATGATTTACAAAGGCGATTTTTTGAAGCTCTTTCCATTGAAGGACGATACACATAACTGGGGATCTCCGACTGACGCTGTTCAAAAAGCTGTCAGTAAAGAAGATTCGATTTTCCTTAAGAGTATTATGGCCTCCTTTTCTGATGCTCTGCAGACAAATAATATAGCTATTGCCCGTCAGGTTTCTGAATCAATAACAGGATATCAGAAAAAGTATTCACAATATTCTCTTCCTTCAGAATCTAAAACCGATGCAGAACTCTTGTATTATAAACTTGGCATATTTGAACGGCTGTTTCCCTTTTATGCTACCGTTGGGCTTATAATGCTTATTGGGTTGATTACAATGGTTATCAGGGGTAGTAAAGAAAGCTCCTTGTTTTTAAAGCTCCTGGGATGGTTGTTATTTACCGGGTTCCTGTTTCACACTTTTGGGCTTGCCCTGAGATGGTATATAGCAGGCCATTCTCCAATGAGCAATGGATATGAATCAATGATTTTTATTTCATGGGCTACCCTTTTGGCAGGATTTATATTCAGCCGGAAATCGGCATTTGCTTTGTCAGCTGCGGCAGTCCTTGCTTCAATGACTTTGATGGTGGCTCATATGAGTTTTATGGATCCGGAAATTACAAATCTGGTACCTGTTCTTAAATCTTACTGGCTGACTCTTCATGTGTCGGTTATTATAAGTAGCTACGGTTTTCTTGGAGTTGGCGCCATTCTGGGGCTTATTTCCCTGGTACTGCTTGCCTTGTCAAATGATAAAAACCGTGACAGGATTTCAGATACTATAGATGAACTGACAGTAATCAATTTTAAGACACTTACACTGGGACTCTATTTTGTCACCATCGGAACATTCCTGGGAGCAATATGGGCAAACGAATCATGGGGCAGATACTGGGGCTGGGATCCTAAAGAGACCTGGTCACTTATAACGATAATAATTTACAGCTTAGTTATTCATAGCCGCAGAATACCCGGAATGAAAGATATCTTCACTTTTAATCTGATCTCCCTTTTTGCCTTTTCATCAGTTCTTATGACATATTTTGGTGTGAATTATTATTTATCGGGAATGCACTCGTATGCATCAGGAGAAGCAGCTCCTGTACCATCGTATGTTTATATTGCAGTTATTGCACTGGCAGCACTTTCATTCCTGGCATATTCAAAATATAAAACCAGCAAGAAGACCGGGGATATATAAGAAAGTAGAGACGCGCAAATTGCGCGTCTTTACATAAATTTTCGGCATTCCATTTTTGGGGTGGAAGATGGGGCTCGAACCCACGACTTTCGGAACCACAATCCGACGTTCTAACCGACTGAACTACATCCACCGTTTCAGGAGTGCAAAATAAGGCCAAAATTTCTATTTCACAAAATTTTAAATTTATTTTCTCATGCTGATGTCAATTTGTATCTTTGAATAGTTCAGAAAAAAAATGAACTTTCCTGCGCAATTTCCAATCCTTTTAATTGTTATCAGGGAGTAATTGTAAAAGATATTTTCCGGTTTGAGAAAAATAAAATTAATAGACAATATTTCCGGGCTGCAGCTTTTTCAAGTGATGAAGCCGGTTATATTCTTCATTATCAGCGTTATTTTTACAAAGTACAAGATTTCCCATCTCAGCCGGGCCGATATC
>Ga0302164_10000413_pt1 | contig 14733 bp, 16 predicted proteins | sample I_Fen_E3_1_FD_193500 | JGI IMG/M metagenome (GOLD analysis project Ga0302164, IMG submission 193500) | Peat permafrost microbial communities from Stordalen Mire near Abisko, Sweden - I_Fen_E3_1 | ecosystem: Environmental > Terrestrial > Soil > Wetlands > Permafrost | place: Sweden: Abisko...
CTTCAGTGCTTGCTTCGCAACAAACCACCTTGCGACTTGCTAACAGGCTTCACCAACTCGCCTGTGAGAGACACTCTCCGGAATATTGGTATCTTCGATACCTTTGCGCTCATGCTGGGCGCACACATTGTATATAAATCATATGCGGGTTCGTTTTGTTATCTTAAATTCTACAGGTAACTTTATTCATCATCGAGGGATAATGATGTGATCTTTAAGCCGCATACGCTTTATATACTAGCGTTATGCACCATGCCGCGCGGACAGAGTAGTGGCCACCGCGCATTGGCACATTTGCTTGCCGCACATTCCACCGAGACATCAAAGCAAGCAAAAGAGCTAACTTCCCCGCCCGCGACAAAAAGTCGGACGACTGAATGACCGCATTCGGTCTAAAGAGTCCGCACATGAACATGAAGCAAAATGATAAGTTGAAAATATTGGAAAGTTGAAATCAATTTAATGCGGCACATATATTGTAAGAGTAATAGCTTTTAAACATATCCAATACCTAGAATGATAAAGAGCTACATTAAAATTGCTTTACGCAATCTCATTAAAAGCAAAACTTATTCCGTCATCAATATTGGAGGGCTTGCTGTGGGGATGGCAGTTGCAATGCTCATCGGACTTTGGACCTGGGACGAGCTGACGTTCAATAAGGATTTCAAGAATTATGGGCGTGTTGCCCAGGTATGGCAGTTTGTAAAATTTGATGTCGAAAAATCTTCTTATAACACCTTGCCTATTCCTCTTGCTGAAGAGCTACGCGAAAAATACCCGGACTTTGAATCTGTGAGTTTATCTACTGGTCGCGAAAACATTCTATCAATCGATACGAAAACTTTTGTGAAATCAGGAAACTATGTTGAGCCTTCATTTCTCAAAATGATGTCATTGAAAATCCTTTCAGGATCATCCAATGGGTTGAAAGAAATAAATTCGATACTTCTGTCTGAATCATTGGCGAAGAATTTTTTTGGAACGGAATCTCCTCTGAACAAAATCATTACACTTAATAACAAGGAAAGTTTAAAAGTTACAGGTGTGTATGAAGACTTCCCGGTCAATAGCACTTTCAAAGATGTTTCCTTTCTTGCCCCATGGGGTTTCCTGTTGGCCAATGATAACAATGCAAAAAAAGACAGAGACCAATGGGACAACAACTCGTATAACATTTACGTGCAGCTTAAAGAGGAAGCAGATTTTGAAAACGTCTCCGACAAAATAATCGATATCCGGGTAAAAAGGTCGAACCCGCCTGCTTACAAGCCGGAATTTTTCCTCCACCCAATGAGCAAATGGCATTTGTATTCCGATTTTAAAGATGGCAAGAATGTGGGCGGGCGGATTGAATACGTGTGGCTCTTTGGTTGCATTGGTGTTTTCGTTTTGATCATAGCGTGTATCAATTTTATGAACCTGGCCACAGCGCGCTGCGAAAAGAGAGCAAAGGAAGTAGGCATTCGCAAAAGCATTGGATCGGTGCGCGGCCAGCTTGTGTTTCAATTCCTGACCGAATCGTTCTTGATTGCTTTCATCAGTTTTACCCTGTCATTGGTCTTGGTTCAGTTGACCTTGCCTTTGTTCAATCAGGTTGTAGATAAAAGGATGACCATACTCTGGAATAATCCTTTGTTTTGGTTATCCGGTTTATTGTTCAGTTTGATTACAGGATTGTTGGCCGGCAGTTATCCGGCATTATACCTATCTTCATTTTTGCCTGTCAAGGTTTTGAAGGGCACATTTCGTGTCAGCCGATTTGCTTCAATTCCACGTAAGTTTTTGGTAGTGCTTCAGTTTACAGTTTCCATTTCCATGATCATTGGGTTCACTGTTATTTTCAGGCAGATTGAATTTGCGCAAGGCCGTTCCGTTGGGTACAGCCGCAATGGGCTAATTGAAGTGAGAATGAATACCCCCCTACTACATGGACATTTTGAAGCATTGAGGAATGATTTGCTAACGACTGGCGCAGTGTATGATATGTCAGAGTCTACGGGCTCGGTCACCATTCAATATGGTGGAACTACAAACGTTACATGGCAAGGAAAGGAGCCGGATACAAGACCGTTACTTATGTCGAATAGAATAACGCATGAATATGGAAAAACGATCGGTTGGCAAATTGCCGATGGAAGGGATTTTTCGAGAGAATTGGTAACGGATACTTCTTCTATAATTATAAACGAGTCTGCTGTGAAGCTCATGAATTTAAAAAATCCTTTGGGCGAATTAGTGAAATACAATGGAAAAGATTACAAAGTAATTGGGCTAATTAAAGACATGATCAAAGAATCTCCGTTTGAACCTATAAAGCCCACTTTCTATGTGCTGGATTATAATGCAGTGAATACAATCAATATAAAACTGGCATCGCAGATGAACACAAGCAGAGCACTTGGCAAAGTGGAGGAAGTATTCAAAAAATACAATCCCACTTCTCCTTTCGATTATAGGCTTGTTGATCAACAATATGCCCAAAAGTTTTCCAACGAAGTGCGGATCGGAAAGCTATCCAGTTTCTTTGCAATATTGGCCACGTTTATCAGCTCGCTAGGGATTTTCGGGTTAGCTTCTTTTACTGCGGAACAACGTACCAAGGAAATTGGAATAAGGAAAATTTTGGGAGCCTCCGTCCTTCAACTGTGGCAAATGCTTTCCAAGGATTTTGTCTCGCTTGTTGCTTTATCTATTGTGCTATCGATACCAATCGCATACCACTTTATGAGCAATTGGCTGGTAAAGTTTCAATACCGAACAGAAATATCTTGGTGGATATTTGCTGCTGCTGGTTTTGGCGCGTTGTGCATTACATTGTTGACGGTGAGTTTTCAAACTATTAAGTCAGCAATCGCTAATCCTGTTAACTCACTACGATCAGAGTAAGTGAATCGCCAAAAACCTAACACATATCACCGACAACTTCGAACCGCTGAGCTGACAAAAGAATTAAGGTTTGGTTTTTGGGGACAAAGGAATAAAATTTAATTTTCTGAAAACCGCACCAATGCCAGTGCCCCACATGCCGACTCACAACCAAAGCACTGGCATCCGTGTAGCTAAGGGTGGAGTGGGCGCGGTACTGTGCATAATCGAGTAGCCTGCCCAGCTAGCAAGTGCTAACTGGGTGAGGCTCTCACACCACTGTACGTACGGGTCGCGTATACAGCGGTTCATTGAGTTGTAAAGAAACTTGTTGGTAGTAAGAGAGCATTGATTCATAGCCTCTCTGTTTCAATCGCTGCAAAGTAATTGTTGTTACCATGATGGGGCTCTGTGCAACTGCCCAGCCTCCCATGCGTGTTCTACTCCATGCATAGGCCTGACCTTGTGAAATCCCCAAACGAATCAGGTTCTTTCTTTTTCGCTCAAGCTTCTTCCAGTCTGTCCAGATGCAGTACCTTAGTCTGTTGCGCAGCCAGCTGTCAAGTTCTTTCAGTTTGGATTGCATACTTGCCATACGGAAGTAATTGATCCAACCCCGATGAATCTCTTTCAGCTTTGCAGTCTCGCTTCCTTCAGTGCTTGCTTTGCAGCAAACCACCTTGCGACTTGCTAACAGGCTTCACCAACTCGCCTGTGAGAGACACTCTCTGGAATATTGGTATCTTCGATACCTTTGCACTCATGCTGGGCGCACACAAAATGTTTATACCAGCTTGGGGTGATGTGTAGATTTGAAGTTTTGTTTTCTTAATTTCTTCGTTCGGTGTCGTGGGACGGAACTGAGCAGGTCGCTAAAGCCATTCCTTCGTCATTTGGCTTTAGCTCCGAAACCGCGCTACGTTTTATACAACAGCGTTAGCAGTAATGCAATCGGAGAGTTCTCAATCGCCAAACTGTTTGGCAGGCAGTTTTAATTTTTTGTCATTGTTTTTGGTGGCAGTTTACGTTCAGTTCAGAGCGGTCTACTATTTGACAATGTGCAATGATGATGTGACTATGAACCCAGTTAATAATCGAAAGTCTTAAAAGTCGATATTAATGATCCTTAGAATTGAACAGCTTCCAGTGTCCCTCAGAAACGACTTCCACGCTGCCGTCAATCACTTTAATGGCGGTGTGATCATCAATCGCGTATGACGGCACGGGTATCGTGGCAGCCAACTTTTCCAGGTTGGCCAAGGAGTTCTCCGGAAACTGCTCATGATCCAAATGCGGGAGCAGCGCAAAATCAAACAGTCCCAGTGATTTATTGCTTTCAGCTGGCAGAGTATGGTGACCATAGGTCGTTCCGAAGCGGGTCATAATCATACTCCCTGCACTCAAGCCCACGTACACTGTCTTACGAAGCAGTGATGCCAAGAGGTCTGCCAGTCCAGATTGCTGCATCCAGTAGCACAGATACTGGCAGTCCCCACCTCCCACCAGCAAGACATCAGTCTCCTGAAGCATGGGAAGCCAAAGCTCTTGTTTAATGCTGGGCAGTGCGGTGAGCTCCAGCATTCCCAACGACTTCCAACCTAAGTCACAGAAAGGATCCCCTAGTGATCCGCAAATCACCCTTCGTACTATGTCACCACCGTTGGGTATGGCGTAAATAGCGGTGGGAACGAAAAGGGCGCTAGCCTCGGCAATGGGTTTGCCCAGGAGGTCAACCAGCGCATTGTGGATGCTCGTGTTGCTGATGCCGGCAGAAGTGAGAAGAAGCTTCATATTTCTTTCTTCGGGTATGTTGTTGCCTTGCTTGATAAGCTATCTCTTAGTTTCAAATAGGCAAACTATTCAAAGGTAAAATGAAATGATAAATCTCAACACAATGACAACTGTTTTGGCCGCTATCTTTGATTCTTTAATGCGCTAATGAATCTTCGATTTAGCACATGGCATAGCCGCACAAATCCATTACACCACCAAAGCTATGGTAAGCCAATCGACCAAGAAAGACTACTAAAGCGCGTAAAATCCTAGAATCCTTAAGGTTAAAAAATAAATCTTAAAATTTGTTTTGAGAAACCAATCAGTTGCGTATATATTTGCAACCGAAGAGTTGCTAATGTTATACAGCACATAAATTAAAAATGAAGGTCGAGGTTTTTAAAACAAATGTTGCTGATCCGGAGCAAGCAAAACGGCTGGTGGATCAGATTGAAAGAAATTTTGCCAACTGCAAAGTGAATTTCGATTTAGACGATTGCGACCGAATTTTACGCGTTGCGTTTGAAGAAAAAATTCAATCCGACTTGTTGATTGATGTGCTAAAAAATGTTGGATGCATAGCAGAAGCATTGCCCGATACAATTCAAACCATTTAAAAACACTTTATATGAGACGAGATATTTTTCAAGCTATTGCCGACCCAACCAGAAGAGCAATCCTAGTGCTTATCGCTGCCCAGGCGATGACGCCGAATGCCCTTGCGGAACATTTTGACACTACCCGACAGGCTGTTTCAAAACACTTGAGAATTTTAACGGAGTGTGAGTTGCTAAAACAAGAGTATCAAGGAAGAGAAATTTACTATCAGCTTGAGATTAAGAAAATGAAAGAAATTGACAAATGGTTGGAACAATTCAGAAAGATTTGGGAAGACCGCTTCGATCAACTGGACAAAGTATTATCAATAATTAAAAAACAAAAAAAATGACAAACAGTTTGCAATTTGAATTTACCGTTGACAAAGTTGCGAAAACGGTATTTATAACAAGAGAATTTGATGCTGAACTTTCATTGGTATGGGATGCTTTCACCAAAGCAGAATTGATCGACCAATGGATTGCGCCAAAACCCTTGATCTCAAAAACAAAATACCAGCATTTCAAAGTGGGTGGCAAAAGATTTTATGCCATGGTAACTCCCGAGGGGCAAGAGCGCTGGGCAATTCAGGAATACACGTCCATTACTCCGAAGACCAACTTTAAAATGCATAATGCTTTTACAGATGCATCTGAAAATCCGGAACTGCCCGGCTCCGAATGGGATCATACCTTCAGCGAGCAAAACGGAACAACAAAAGTGAGCATCACTATTTACAATGAATCCCTTGAACGGTTAGAGAGAATACTTGATGGCTTTACGCAAGGAATGAAAATGTCCTTGAGCAACCTGGAAAATCTGTTGGCGACTTTATCGCAAAAATGATCCCGATAGCTATCGGGATCGTTTGGAAGACTTTAGATAAATTTTTAAGAAGTAAACATTATAACAAAATATAAAAAATAAAAATTATGGCACTTATCAATCCTCACATCAACTTCAACGGCAATGCCGAAGAAGCATTTACATTTTACAAATCAGTATTTGGCGGAGAGTTTGCAAAGATTATTCGTTTCAAAGACATTGCAAGCGCTGAATTCCCTGTAGCAGAAAAAGAAGAAAATAAAATTATGCACATTGCTTTGCCTATCGGTAAAAGTAATAGGTTGATGGCCAATGATGTTCCGGAAATTATGGGAAAAACAAATGAAAATGAGAACAGAAGTAAAATTGTGATAAGTGCGGAAAGTAAAGAAGAAGCTGACAAATTATTTAATGGCCTTTCAGTGGGAGGACAAATAGAAGGGCCAATTGGTGATAGCCCTTGGGGTTCATATTTTGGTTGTTTTAGAGACAAATACGGTATTGAATGGATTGTGGAATTTGCCCAAAACTAAGTGGGTAAGTAATTGGCGGCTTTGTAATATCAATAGATTAAAATTTAAACAGCGTTATGAAAGATTTACTTAGGACACATAATCCTTTTAGATTAATACTACTAATTGCAATTATGTTTATAGCGTCTTCATCAAGCGGGCAACAGATCAAGCCTTCCAACAGTGGTTACGCACCTGTTAATGGCATCAAAGTTTATTACGAAGTATATGGCGAAGGCAGGCCTTTGGTTTTACTCCATGGCGCTTTTTATAACATTGAGATGAATTGGGGACAATTAATACCTGAGCTGTCAAAAACCAGGAAAGTAATTGCAATAGAAATGCAGGGACATGGGCATACGCCCTTTTCAGATAGAGAATTATCAATTACTACTTTTGCAAGTGATGTAGAAAAAGTGATGGACTACCTGAAAATAGACAGTGCAGATGTTGCAGGATATAGTATGGGCGGTTCCGTAGCTTACCAATTCGCAATACATTACCCTAAGAGGTTAAGAGAATTAGTGATTATTTCTTCTACGTACAAAACCAGTGGTTGGCTACCAGTTGTAAACAGCACATTCAAAAATTTTAAGCCTGAATTTTTTGATAACACGCCTCTGAAAGCTGCATATGATGCGATAGCTCCTGACAAAACGAAATGGAAAAAGTTCTTACAACAAATGATTGATTTTGCAGGAGAATCGTTTGACTGCGGTGACGCCAATATTGCAAAAATTACTTCGCCAGTATTGCTCATCTCAGGCGACAATGATGGAGTAGATAAAATAGAGTTGATGAAAACGTATCAATTATTAGGCGGTGGTGTTTCTGATTTAGAACCGATACCAAAATCGCATTTGGCTATTGTTCCTTCACAGGGACACGTAAGCTTGATGATGCAGACGAAAACAATAGGAGGGTATCTGGATGATTTTTTAAAATAAGCAATTTCAATTAAGCTATAAATATGTGAAAAATGACTTCAGACAAAAGCACGAGCCGCTAACATTGGAATTTGTGCAAGTGGGGCAGACGGAAAGTGTTGCGGGTCAGGCGACCACGCAACAACGATAGGACTATCACAACTTGTCGTATTCAGCTCTAAAATTGTCGCATTTACACCGCAATGACACCCTATTTGCTCGCGAGATTTATATTTTTAAAAAACATCAATGAACGTGAGTTTATATGAACGTGCAAGAACAAATCAAACAATATATTACCACCCAGCCTGAAGCAAAACGCAGTGACATGCAAGAGTTGCACCGCATCATCCTGCAGGTAATGCCAAAATGTAAATTATGGTTTCTAGATGGTAAAGATGAAAAAGGTAAAACTATTTCCAATCCTAATATCGGATATGGATCTTACACCATAAAATATGCTGATGGAACAACCAGGGAGTTTTATCAAATTGGTTTGAGCGCAAACACAACGGGGATCTCTGTATACATACTTGGTCTTGAGGATAAGAAATACTTGGCTCAAACGTATGGAGAAAAAATAGGCAAGGCGAGCGTAACCGGGTATTGCATTAAGTTCAAAATTCTAAGAGACATAAACATTGATGTACTAGAAGCTGCAATTCGATATGGTGTTGATGCTACGAACAGGGTTAGCGCATGAAATAATTTTAAAAAAAATAGTGTTCACTGACTTTCAGAAGGAAAATCAAATAAATCCCATATGAGAATATCCATTAGTTTCCTGGGTTTTGCTTTCGTGCTGACCCTGGGTATGATTTCATGCAAGAAATCCGAAAATAGCCTTGAAGTGATAAAAACAGATGCGGGCGAGTTATCCGGTGTAATCAATGCTACTGGTGATGTATATGCATTTAAGGGTATTCCTTTTGCCGCTCCCCCGGTGGGCGATCTTAGATGGAAGGAGCCACAGCCAGTGACCCCCTGGGAAGGCGTTCGTAAATGTGAAAGTTTTGGTCCCAGTCCCATGCAGGCAAAACCTATTCCTATCAGCATGTGGTCCGAAGAATTCCTGATTCCGAAAGAGCCAATCAGTGAAGATTGCCTGTATCTTAATGTATGGACAGTTGCAAAATCGGCTGATGAAAAACGACCTGTCATAGTGTGGATTTACGGTGGTGGATTCCGGAGTGGTGGCAGTGCCGTACCCGTATATGATGGAGAAGCCATGGCCAAAAAAGGAATTGTCTTCGTAAGCATAAATTATAGAGTGGGTGTATTTGGTTTTTTTGCTCATCCAGAGCTCACAAAAGAATCCGGCCGAAATGCATCAGGCAATTATGCGATACTAGATCAGCTGGCCGCCCTCCGATGGGTAAATAAAAATATTGCTGCTTTCGGTGGTGATCCGGATAATGTTACCATAGCGGGACAATCGGCAGGCTCTTTTAGTGTTAATATCCTTGTTGCCTCTCCATTAGGCAAGGATCTATTTCATAAAGCAATCGGTGAGAGTGGCGCCAGTTTCTCTAATCCCTTTACAACCCTGGCTAAAGCCGAAGAAGCGGGTGAAGCTTATGGAAAATCTCTGAATGCACCAAGCCTGGCAGACCTTCGAAAAGTTTCAGCAGAGACGTTGATGGAAAAACCTTACGGTGTCTGGGGCGCTATTGTCGATGGCTATGTATTACCTGAAACCATTGCCAGCATTTTTACTGCAGGGGAGGAAAATAAAGTCCCGCTGTTGACAGGATGGAACCAGGAAGAATTTAAGTTTTTCGGAGATGTAAAAAATGCGGCAGACTTTAAAAAGGAAATGAATGATACCTATGGGCCCGATGCAAAGGCTGCTCTAGAAAATTATCCTGCCACCGATGATTCCGTTGCCGCGGTTTCTCAATACAGGCTCAGCAGCGATCAGACTTTTGGCACACAGAATTTTATCTGGGCAAATATGCAAAGTGATCACGGCGCAAAGGTCTTTGTCTATCGGTTCACTCACAAGGTTCCCGGTACAGGTGAGTATGCGAAGTATGGCGCATTTCACTCGGGTGAGCTACCCTATGCATACAATAACCTGAAATTTTGCAATCGGCCCTGGCAGCCAGAAGATCATAAACTTGCCAACGTCATGTCATCTTATTGGGTCAATTTTGCTGCTACCGGAAATCCCAATGGAGAAGGACTTCCCGAATGGAATTCATACAATTCAAAGACAAATGAAATTATGATTCTAAGTGAGCAATGTCATTCTGAAAAAATGCCGGATTTGAAACCGATTGAATTCCTCGCATCTAAAATGGGATCGAAATAGAGCGAACGGTTGCTTAAAGAAAAAATTATAAGGAGAAATGCTATGAGAAAAATTATCGTCTTATCCATGATTACATTAGATGGAGTTATGCAAGCACCAGGTGGACCTAAGGAAGATACATCAGGCGGTTTCAAATATGGTGGTTGGACTGCAACATACGGTGACGAAGCTTACGATAAAGCTGTGCAAAATGAACTGAAGCAACCTGTGGATTATATGTTGGGTAGAAAAACGTTTAAGATTTGGGCCGCCTACTGGCCTGAGCATAGAGACTTTTGGCCAGGCATCAACGAAGGCACAAAATACGTCCTGTCAAAGACCATGAAAAAATCAAACTGGAAAAACTCAGTGTTTCTCAAAAGCGTTACAGAAATAAAAAAGATAAAGAATTCGAAAGGTCCTGACATTCAAGTTTGGGGCAGTAGTGAGCTTATTCACTTACTGTTGAAGAATGATTTAGTGGACGAACTTTGGCTCAAAATTCACCCATTGACTCTTGGTAAAGGAAAAAAGTTGTTTGACAATGGCATGATTCCGGCAGCATTCACATTAGCAGAGAGCACTGTTACATCAAAAGGAGTTATTATTGTCAAGTACAAGCGGGCCGGAAAAGTCAAGACGGGTACTGTTGGAGCTTAGGAGAAATTAAATAAGAAAACACTTAATTAAATAAAAAATGGAAGCAAAGACCACCCACACGCTCTATTGGACATTTACCATTTTGTTTGCCGCGCTGATGATATTCTCAGCGGTAGGAGGCATTCAACCATCACAGCAGGCTATCGAATTAATTCATGACGGCCTTGGGTATCCTATTTATTTCATTCAATTTATTAGCGTTGCAAAATTGATAGGCGCTTTGGCAATCCTTATTCCGAATTTCAATCGCATCAAAGAATGGGCTTATGCCGGATTGTTTTTTGATTTGTTGGCTGCCATCTACTCTGGCATTGCTTCTTCGGGAAAATTCGATCCCCTCATGATTAGCTTGTTGATCTGGATAATTCCGGGGATCTTGTCTTATGTTTTCTGGCACAAGAGAAAACTAAATCATGGAAACTAAGTTGTTCGACCGAATAATAAATTTGCTTTTGTGTTAACTTCAGCATGGGCTGGGGAGATAATATGAAATGTCTAGCCATCGCCGATACTTCAATCATATCTAGGATTAAATTATAGAGCAATCACTCACAGCAATTTTTTTAGAGCTTCTACTCCTTTCTTTTTTTATTCCTTGATGATCTTTCTACATTTGCTTAAACCAGCACGGGGTGCTTGACCAAAGTCAGGCTGAGATAACACCCGGAACCTGATATGGGTAATACCAGCGAAGGGATGCAGCCGCAAATATTTTTGAAGCTCCATTTTCTTCGATGGTAAGAAAGTGGAGTTTTTGTTTTTAAGGACATTTTAAAACTGCATCATGATTGAGAAGAACGTAGCCCTGATTTCACCCACACTGCAAAACTGGCAAGACAGGCCCGAGTGGTTTTTTAACCGCGAGCACACCGATACCTACGAGCTTTGGTACGAAGGCCGATACAAGCGCGCTGAAGTATGGCAGAAAAAAGTAATGGAGCAGTTGGTGACCAAAGACAAGCGTGTAAAAACATTGTTGGAGTTCGGTTGTGGCACCACACGCTTTACCCGTTGGTGGAAGGAGATCGGCATTGAGGCAACGGGTGGTGACATTTCTCCGCTCATGCTTGCGCAAGCCATTCACTTATTTGATGGTGACCTCGTGATGGCCGATTCTCATCACATGCCGTTCAAGGATCATACGTTTGATTCGCTCGCCTTCATCACCACGTTTGAATATTACAAAGACCCCGTAAAGGTTATTCGTGAAGCCGCGCGTGTTGCTAAGTATGGCATTGCGATGGGCATGATGAATCGCTACTCGCCCAAAGTGCTACGCAGAAGAGTGCAGCAGGCCTTTGGCAAAAATCCATTTTATGTGACCGCCACTTTTTATTCGCCAAAAATGTTAACCACCATTATTGATGAAGCCTTGCAAGGAAGGAATTACACCATTGAATGGACATGCACCGGGTTGCCAAAATGGTTTCCGGTTCAACAATGGAATTTGCCATTGGGTGATTTTTTTGGATTGTATGTAAAGCTCAACGAATAAAATCAAATGGAAGACGCCGGAAAAATTCATCAATCATTTTTTGAAGAAGTGATCTTGCAGCAATGTGGCTTCACGAGAAAGGAAGTGAGTACTGGGCCAGGATTTGGCATAGATGTTTCCGTAGTTGATTTACCCAATGACATGGCGATGGCATTGACGAGCGATCCGCTCTCGCTGATTCCTTCTTTAGGTTTGCAAGAATCTGCATGGCTGTCCGTTCACTTGATGGCCAACGATATGGCTACGACGGGGCATGCGCCAATGTATGGGCAATTTGTATTAAACCTTCCGGCTCATTTTTCTTCTTCCGATTTCAAAATCTATTGGAATCACATTCACCAATTCTGCAAAGACATTAAGTTATCCATCACTGGTGGGCACACAGGTTTTATTGAAGGTCAAAATTCCACCATCGCGGGTGGAGGCACATTCATTACCATCGCACCTAAAGAAAAAATTCTGGTTTCTAAAAACGCACAACCTGGTAATGTTATCCTCGTGACAAAGCAAAGTGCAATCACTTCTTCCGCCATCCTTGCTATGAGTTTTCCGGAAACGGTGAAGAATAAATTAGGAAAGGAAATTTATAAGCATGGATGCAGTTTGTTTTATCAGTCATCATCACTGAAAGATGCACTCATTGCTGCCGGATCCTTTGGTGAGGTCACTGCTATGCATGATGTAACCGAGGGAGGCGTGTTGGGTGCGATTTATGAGATGGCTGTTGCTTCGGGTAATGGAGCAGTGGTGGATGATTCTCTTTTACCTATTGGTGAAACTCAAAAGCAGATTTGTCAATTATTCGGAATTGATCCTCGCTTTTGCGTAGGAGCCGGATCAATGGTTATCGCCGTGAAAAAAGGTTATGATATAAATGTAATTGATCGTCTCCGAGAGGAGAAGATTGACTGCACGGCGGTTGGTGAATTTACGTCAAAAGAAAATGGAATTAAACTATTGAAAGACGGAGATGTAACGAATATGCCTTACCTTGAAAAAGATCCTTACTGGGAAGCATTTTTCAATGCGTACAAAAACGGATGGAGATGAGTTTAAAAAAAATTGAAAGTGGCCTTTACCTTGTCGTTGATCCATCGATGGATCAACGAATGCTCTTCCACAAGTTGCAACAGATTCTTGAACAGAAAATTGCAGCTGTTCAAATCTGGGATCATTGGCTTAAACCAGCGGATAAGGAATTTGTTATCGAAAAAATATGCGAGCTGTGCCATGCCCATCATGTTCCGGTGATGATCAATAATGACTGGCAATTGCTGGATGAATTTTATTTGGATGGAGTTCACTTTGATGAGACCCCTGGCAACCTGGAAGAGATTAAGAATAATCTTGGAAGGGAATTCATCGCCGGTATCACATGCAATAATGATCTTACTGTTGTGGAATGGGCCACACAACACAAGTTTGATTACATTTCTTTTTGCTCCGTCTTTCCGTCATCTACAAGCAACAGTTGCGATCTCGTCTCTTTTGATACTATTAGAAAAGCAAGGCAGATTACGTCTTTGCCAATTTTCCTTGCAGGAGGAATCAGTCTTGACAATATGAGTAAACTAAAAGAGCTGGATTTTGATGGCGTTGCCGTCATATCAGGCATTATGAATCAGGATGAGCCTGCGCTGGCAACAAAAAAATACTTAGCCCTATTGAACCACACACTATGAGAACGACTACCCTATCCAAACTTTGCTGCCCCTTCGATAAAAAAGATCTTGACTTACAAATCGTATCGCAGGATACCGATAACAATATTCTGGAAGGTTTGCTCACCTGTACTGAATGCAATCGTTACTACCCGATTGTAAAAGGAATCCCCATGATGAACCCGGACGAATACCGGGAAGAAAAGTTTGAACTTCCATTGATGGCTACTTGGAAACAGGTAAATGGAAAACGTACCGATAACTTCAGGCTCGCTTCAAGCGGTGAATCTAAGTTTGCACCCTAACTCACTTTACAAACGAATAATCGCTATAGATCGCACTCGTAACTAGCAATGAGCAAAAAAAAGCAATATTGTTTATTCAAATGCCGGTGCATACCTTAACCGTACATTAAAGGGATATAAGCAACTAGTTGCTTATATCGAAACGTTGTGGGGCATTTATGAAAACAAAATATTCAATACTATTCTTTTTTGGATTGCTAATAGCGACAGCATCTTGCGACCCTTACGGAGGTTATGAATACTGGATTGACAATAAAAGCGACTCAACTCTATTTGTTATATTCAAGGAGAAGTACTCCCCGACAGTTAGCAGAATAGCAATTGACAAACAGTCATCCCGACAGTTAAAAAAATACAGTTCAATTGACGGACTATACGACTTAGGTAACAACTTCTTAAATAATTATTTTGACTCTTTAAATATTTACATCGACACATTGAAGCATATCAGAATTAAGAAGGATTATCAATCAAGAGCAAATTGGACTTATCAAAAACATTCCACTGGACTACTTGGTAGGGCTGGCGACAACATTTATCGTCTATCGATTTCAAATGGCGATCTCAAATAAACGACCCACAATCGAGTAGCCTGCCCAGCTAGCAAGTGCTAACTGGGTGAGGCTCTCACACCACTGTACGTACGGGTCGCGTATACAGCGGTTCACTAAGCATACTGCCGTCGCTCTTAACACCAAAGGCAGCTCTGTTCTACTTTAACGTAAGGCTAGTAAACTCGAAGTTTTAACCTCCTTACAGCATTTCAAACAACTTAACGTTCGGTCCTTCATTGGCTTGTGAGTCCTCCGAATCTTTCC
>Ga0302164_10000416_pt1 | contig 14663 bp, 14 predicted proteins | sample I_Fen_E3_1_FD_193500 | JGI IMG/M metagenome (GOLD analysis project Ga0302164, IMG submission 193500) | Peat permafrost microbial communities from Stordalen Mire near Abisko, Sweden - I_Fen_E3_1 | ecosystem: Environmental > Terrestrial > Soil > Wetlands > Permafrost | place: Sweden: Abisko...
AGGGACGGTTCTCTATGCGGCCTAGGACAAACATCTCCAAATCCTGTGCTAACAACTTTAAAGTTTTTTGAAGACGAATATGATGCACATATCAATGAAAAAAGATGTCCTGCACTTCTATGTAAAGAATTGATAAACTATAAAGTGATAGATGAAAAATGCGAAGGATGTATGCTTTGTCTTAAATCCTGTCCAGTAGATGCTGTATCTGGAGTTAAGAAAGAAGTACACTCCATAGATGTAGATAAATGTATAAAATGTGGCACATGTATTGAACTCTGTTCTGTGAAGTACAACGCCATAGAACGAGTTAATAAGTATTAATGAATCTAAAATAGTGAAAATATTTTATTTAATTTTTTTTTACACGCATGAATCTGTGAAGTAAGGTTTTCTATTTGCAATAGCTTCTAAAAACACCTTTTTAAGTTCTTCATTTGAAAGTCCCTTTCTCATTGGTTCAATGATATCAACAAGGTTATCGTTTTTAAGAAGGCATGGTTTGATCTTGCCATCTGGAGTGATTCTTAGCCTTGTACAGTTTTTACAGAATTCAGTATTGTCCATTGGCCGTACAATCTCAATTTCTCCGCCTTCAACAAAATATTTTTTCCGATCCTGCATGAACTTCCTGGTTTTGACATGATCAGACATTTCTGTGAGTTCATCTTCAAGTTCGCCCATATCATAGTGGTATTCCTCAAAAAATTCTGATTCTTTACCATTTTCTGTCTTCAAAAGTTCTATTAACTGTAATATAGCACCGGTTTTTTTACAAAATTTGAACATATCCCAGATTTCATCGTCATTAATTCCCTTCATAACAACCATATTAACTTTCACAGGGTTTAAACCAGATTTCACAGCTTTTTCAATCCCGGTCTTAGCTTTTTCCATGTAATCTCTTTTGGTTATGAATCGATATGTTTCAGGATTCAGGGTATCGAAACTAACATTCACACGGGTGAGGCCGGCTTCATATAGTTTTTTTGCATATTTACCCAGAAGTACTCCGTTAGTTGTTAATGAGATGTCACGAAAACCTACTGCGGAAATTTTTGATACCATTTCTACAATATCGTCCCTTATTAACGGCTCTCCGCCTGAGAGTCTGATCTTTTCAATGCCAAGATCTTTGGCAACAGTCACGATCCTTTCTATTTCCGAGGGGGACATTTCATAATCTTGAGGAACAATTCCATCATGATGGCAGTAAAAACAATTTACATTACACCGATTGGTAATTGATATCCTTAGAGATATTAATGGCCTGTGAAAGTTGTCGGTAACCTTTTCTGCAATATTAATTTCTGTCATGTTCATCTCGTATTAACAGTTCAATTTTATTGAAATTTTTTGCACCAAATTCATCTGTTTTAAGTGATTTCATCATTCCATAAATGGTTTCATTTATAAAACTTCTCACAAATGGATTTAATGGTATCATGTGGTTGTTTATTTTGAGTATCACTTCATCAGATTCGGCTTTGCACTGGGATGCCTCAAGGTTTCCTGAGATTTTAGCTTTGATAAATTCTCTACATGAATTGAAACTGCACTTTTTACAGTTCAGATCGTTGATCATTCCATAACTTCTCTCTAATATCAGATCTACCAGGAGTTTTATCTCAGAATCTTTCATCTTCAATGCATTAACATTTGCTATTGTGAACTCATCATGAAATTCAGAAGTAGATATTTTAGCATATTCTGATTCTTTTAACCCCTCTAATACTACAAAATCGAGGTTTTTAATGAACTTCATCATTATCAGAACGTTTTCAAGTTCCATTTGGTCTTTCAACACTAAAAATGTCTCACTTCCAATTCCTGCGACAATTTCGGCTCCTGCATTCTTATGCTTTCCAGTATCCCTTTCAGGCAAGTCAAATTTATGATGGGAATGTTTCACAGTTCCAACTTTAAATCCTCTATTAACCAGTTCCCCAACTATTTTAGTTACTAGTGTGGTTTTTCCTGTATTTTTAGTACCAACAACTGCTATGATCTTCATAATACACCTTTTTTAAAGTAGGCCATTGAAATATTTAAAATCGAATCTTACTTTTCATAATTCTTCCCACGGCTACTTAAATATATATGATGTTAGCATATATTTGATTGTTAGAATACTCATTTTTTCATGAATTATTTTATGTGGAAAAACGGTCTTATATTAAGCTTATCAACTGATTAAAATGAATAACACTAAAATTACACTAAAAATTGACGGTATAGAGATAAAAGCAGAAGAAGGAAGTACAATATTAGAAACTGCCATTACTAATAAGATCTATATACCAAATCTTTGTTATTATCCTGGTTTAAAACCTTGGGGATCCTGTAGACTTTGTATGGTAGAAAATGATGAAGGCCGTTTGGTTACGGCTTGTGAAACCATTGTACAGGATGGTATGAATATTGTAACTGATAATCCACGTATAAACAGGGTTCGTAAGTTATCAGCAGAACTTTTAATTGCAAATCATGAAGTGGATTGTTTAACTTGCAGAAAAAATGATAACTGTAAACTTCAAGAAGTATCAGCTTATTTAGGAATTAACCGAGATGATTTGGGTAGTTTAAGACGTCAAATAATGGATATTCCAATTGATGATTCGAATCCATTCTTTGATAGAGATCTTAAGAAATGCATACTTTGTGGGGTATGTGTTAGAACGTGTAGTGAACTTTTAGGGGTGAATGCAGTTGATTTTGGTTTCAGAGGATATGAAAGTAAAATCACAACATTTGGGGATAAACCGATCCTAGAATCAAGCTGTGTTTCGTGTGGAGAATGTGTTGTTGCATGTCCTGTTGGGGCTCTTGTTCCCAAAGAAACATTAAAACCTGCCAGGGAGGTTAAAACAGTTTGTCCATACTGTGGTGTTGGTTGTAATATTTACCTTGGTGTTAGGGGTGAACAAGTAGTAAGCGCAAGGGGTGATACTGAAAATTCCATTAATAAGGGTAACCTTTGTGTTAAGGGAAGATTTGGATATGAATTCATTAATCATCCTGACCGGTTGAAAAAACCTCTTATTAAAAGGAATAATCAGTTTGAAGAGGTTGAATGGGATGATGCAATAGAATATGTGGCAATGAAATTATCTGAATTTAAGGGTAATGAATTTGCGGCTGTATCTTCTGCTAGATGTCCAAATGAAGATAATTACGCCGTTCAAAAGTTCACAAGGGCTGTGATGGGTACTAATAATGTGGATAATTGTGCAAGGTCGTGTCACGCACCATCTGTGGCGGGTTTGGCACAAATATTTGGTAGCGGGGCAATGAGCAACTCTATTGATGAGATTAAAGATGCTTCATGTTTATTTGTTATTGGTACTAATCCAACCGCCAGCTATCCTGTGTTGGGTCTGCGTATTGTTGAGGCAGTAAAAAAAGGTGCCAAGCTCATAGTTGCAGATCCCAGAAATATAGATCTCTGCAAACATGCTGATCTGGTTTTAAATCAGATACCTGGTACAGATGTTGCATTATTAATGGGTATGATGAAGATCATAGTTGATGAAGGACTTTTAGATGAAGAATTCATCAAAGAGAGAAGTGAAAACTTTGAGAACTTCAGAAAGTCTCTCGAAGATTATGACATTGAAACAGTTGAAGCTATAACAGGCGTTAACAGAGATTTGATTATTGAAGCTGCAAGAACATATGCAACCATTAAACCAGCATCCATACTATACTCTCTTGGAATTACCGAGCATACTCATGGTACTGAGAACGTCTTTGCATTAGGAAATCTCGCTTTACTTACAGGTAATATTGGAAAACCATTTGCAGGTGTAAATCCCATCAGGGGTCAGAACAATGTACAAGGTGCCTGTGATATGGGATGTCTTCCAGACACTTTCCCAGGTTATCAGAAACTTGAAGATCCAGCCACTATAGAAAAGTTTGAAAATGCATGGAAAGTTAAACTCAGTGATTCTAAGGGTTTAATGTTCCCAGAAATGCTCAAAGCTGCTAAAAATGGAGAAGTAAAGGCTATGTACATTGTAGGAGAAAATCCAGTAACCAGCGAACCTGATACTGAGAACATTAAAAAATCCCTCCAGGCTCTTGATTTCCTTGTTGTTCAAGATATCTTCATGAGTGAAACTGCACAACTAGCAGATGTGGTTCTTCCAGGGTGCAGTTATGCTGAGAAGGACGGTACATTTACAAATTCAGAACGTAAAATTCAAAGAGTTCGCAAGGCAATAAACCCTGTTGGCGAATCAAAGCCGGACTGGTTGATAACCTGCCAGATTGCACAGAAATTAGGTGCTGAAGGATTCGATTTTATTGGTGCAAGCTCTGTTTATGATGAAATAGCAGCTGTTGCACCTATTTTTGCGGGTATAAATTACAGTAGAATTGATGAAGTTGGTTTGCAGTGGCCGTGTCACAATGAAGAACATGCAGGAACACCAATACTTCACACAGAAACTTTTAAAACTGAAAATGGAAGAGCTAAATTTATTCCACTAAGCTACAGGCCATCAGCAGAACTGCCGGACGAAAATTATCCTTTAATACTTACAACTGGTCGTAGTTTGTATCATTACCAGACAAGCACAATGACCGGGGCTGTTGAAGGGTTGAAAAAATTATATGGTGAAGACTATATATACCTCTCAAATGAAGATGCTTTAAAACTTGAAATAGCTGATGGGGATAAAGTAAAAGTAAAGTCTAGGCGTGGAGAAATAGAACCAAAAGCCAGGATCACAGATAGCTGTCTTCCAGGTGTTGTTTTCATGACTTTCCACTTCGGTGAATCAGCAACAAATGTAATTACCAATTCAGCTTGCGACCCAATATCAAAAACACCTGAATTTAAGGTTTGTGCAGTGAAGGTAGAAAAAATATAAAAATTTTTTTTCAAGAATTTATTTAAAACTACAATAATAATTTATAGTCCTGCAATTTTTTTGATGAAAATTTGAATGCTACTATATTGCTATTCCCTATTTTTTTATTTGGATTATTATAAGACAGTGACTTTTTAATCACTAATTTTTTTGTCATAATTATATAAATAATATAGATTTTACAAAATGAAAAAGGTTGGATTTGCACTGCAAAAATATTATTAATTATTGCCTTAGATGTAATTTAATCACCATTAGCTGTTTAGAACTGATTTTATGATATGTGAATTTTTTTAATTAAAATCTTTCAAAATTTCAATTATATGTACATACTTGAAAGTTGTAGTAACCACACTTGATCTTATATAGTTTTCTATTCCGCCCTTGTAGCAATGTATATTAATATAATGCATCAAAGGTGTAGTTAATACACAATAGGAGTCCCTATGCCAAAACACATAGCTTCAGGATTGAAATATTTAACCGCTTTGGAACTCGTTAGAGATGGATACAGTCAAAAAGATATCTCAAAAATGTTGAAGGTTAATAAATCGACACTTTCGCATTATATGAATGGTAGAAACATATCTTTAGGATCGATTGAAATAGCAGAAATTGTAACGGAATTCAATCCTCGTGATTTTCTGGTTTTTACCGATGCAATAATTGAAGACAAAGAAGCAACGAAGACCATAGTAAAAACTTGTTTAGTCAAAAAATACAGTGTTGAAGTTAAAGATTCGTGTATTGGATGTGGAATTTGTGTAGATGCATGTTTGATAGATGCCATAGTGTTGGATGATCTAAAATCACATATAGACCCCGATATCTGTTGTGGGTGTCGAATATGTGTGGAAAAATGTCCTACTAATTCAATAAATATTTTGGAGGAATAAAGAAAATGGCTACAAATACAAAAGAGGTCAAAGCCAAAAATTTCAACGTTGAAAGATCAGCTGAAGAAGATAGAGAGCTATCATTCAAGGACGAAGCATGTGTTGGCTGCGGCGTTTGCGAAACCATATGTCCAGTTGGAGCAATAGAACTTGGCTCAGTTGGAGCAATCGTTAGAAACGATATTGATGAATCAAAAATCCAAATAGATGAAGACAAGTGTGTATTATGCGGGATGTGCAGTGTTGGATGTCCAGTAGATGCATTAGAATTCACTATAGATGGAACACCCATTACTGAAATTGAAACATATCCTAAACTAATATCTTCGGCAGAAATTGATGATGACACATGTATATACTGTAAAGCATGTGAAAGAGCATGTCCAAGAGAAGCTATAACCGTTGCAAGGGTACTGCCAGACAGATCCAAGCTTGTAACCGGTGAAATAGACATAGACAAGGAGACATGCATAGACTGCGGTATATGTGAAGAAATGTGTCCTGCAGATGCAATAAATATCGATCAAAAAGGTCCAGAAGAATTTGATATAGAAGTAGACAAAGATAAATGTGTTTACTGTTTAGTATGTAAAAAAGCCTGTCCTGTTGACGCAATAAAAGCGGCTTGTAGGATATGCTCATACGGTGAATATGACCTAAACCCAGAAGACGCCGAAGTAACAGGTAAAGCACTCATTGATGATGAAACCTGTGTTAGGTGTGGATGGTGTGAAGAAGTCTGTCCTGTGGATGCAGCAAAAGTTGAAAAACCATTTGAAGGCGAATTAAATATTGACCTGGATAAATGTACGACTTGCGGTGCATGTATAGATGTCTGCCCAAGTGATGTACTTTACTTCCCTAAATCAACAAAACCTGGAACAATAGATGATAAAGTCATGAAAGATGAACAGTTCTGTATTTACTGTGGAGCATGTGAAAAGGTCTGCCCAACAGAAGCTATAGATGTTAAAAGAACTGGAATTAAATGCACTCCTACCAAATCAAAATCCTGGCAGAGAAGCATTGATTCATTAAAAAACTAAGGTGATAACATGGAACTTAAAGTAAACCAAGACAACTGCCTTGGATGTGGAGTTTGTGTCGTTGCATGTCCTGTAAATGTATCAATCAGTCCTGAAGTATCAGGAGGGCATGGATCAAAAACAACAGAAACAATTATGATGGTTGAAAACGGAGTAATCAAACTCTTTAGCGAAGACAAATGCACAAAATGTGGTACCTGTCAGGTATTCTGTCCTACAGATGCAATTTGGCTAGAATGAGGTGTAAATGTGACTTATGTAGATAAACCAGCCCTTCCAAAAGTTGTAAAATTTGACGAACCAAATGAAAAATTACGAAATATATTAGATGTAATGTTGAACACAGGTTCTGATATTTACCAGGGAGCTTGTAAAAAAAGAGGATCCACCCTAAAAGACGAGTACAGAAAAGTTTCTGGAATCGCATACATGGATCCAAAGGACATGGCCAAATTAGGTGTTACAAATTGGGATCATGTAAAAGTAGTATCTGATTGGGGAGAAGTAATCGTGTACTGTGCCCATTCAAGAGATGCACCACACGAAGGCACAATATTCATACCAAAGGGACCATGGGCAAATGTAGTTGTAAGTCCTGAAACTTATTGTTGCTGCGACCCAACATACAAGGGAATAATGTGCACAGTGGAAAAATCAGATGACGACGTTTTACTGATGGCTGACCTAATGAGAGCAGTATACAAAAAATACGTTAAAACTGAAGATGAAGACGGCATTAAAGATCTTGCTACACTTGGAGAGATGCCGGTCTACAAAAAATTATAAGGAGGCAGTTTAAATGGCAAATTATGAACCACCAGTAACAGACTACGATAAGATCGTAGAAAACTGTACATGTGCATTTTGCGGATGTAACTGTGACGATTTAGATTATTTAGTTAAAAACGACCATGTAGTAGGTGTCAGACATGCATGCCGGCTTGGTGCCAGTAAGATCATGGAAGACATGGATCAGAGATTATTAGTACCAATGGTCAGGAATAACGAAGGAGAACTTGAAGAAGTAGACTGGGAAACCGCTTTAAATAAAGCTGCAGAACTAATTGCAGGAGCACAAAGGCCTATATTCTACGGTTGGAGTGAAACTTCAATTGAAACAATGCACCACGGTCTTGAACTGGGTGAATTAGTTGGAGCTGTACTAGATAACCAGGCAACCATATGCCACGGACCTTCACTTCAAGCTGTTCAAAACGTTGGATACCCTGTTATGACATTAGGGGAAGTGAAAAACAGAGCGGACATGTGTTTATACACTGGAAGTAACGCAATGAACTCTCACCCAAGACACATGGCAAGGTACACCACATTCCCAAGGGGATACTTCAGACCAAGAGGAAGATTTGACAGAACAATTGTAACACTAGATCCTAAATACAGTGACACAGCTAAAATGTCAGATATATGGGTAGGATTTGAACAAAATGGAGATTACGAATTTTACAACGCTATCAGAGCAGTTCTAAAGGGTAAAAAACTCAAAAAAGATCTTATTTCTGGAATACCTAAGGAAGACGTAGAAGAACTGGCTGAATCCATGAAAAATGTACAATTTGGTGCTCTTTTCTTCGGTCTAGGATTAACTCACACACTATCAAAACAGAGAAACATTGATATCGCTATCCAGATGGTAGCTGACCTTAACAAATACACTAAATGGGTACTAATGCCTATGAGGGGTCACTACAATGTAAATGGATTCAACATTTTCATGGCATTCGAAACCGGATTCCCATACGGTGTTGACTTTGCAAGAGGATATCAGAGATACATGAATGGTGAAACAAATACAATTGACCTTCTAACAAGGAAAGAATGTGATGTATTCATGGTAATTGCAGCAGATCCAGGAGCACATTATCCTGGTGGCGCAGTCAAACATCTGGCAGAAATTCCAGTTATACAGGTAGATATACACTGGGGACCTTCCACTGAAATTGCAGACGTAGTACTTCCAGGATCCTTTATCGGTGTGGAAGCAGCTGGTACCAGTTACAGAATGGACGGAGTTCCAATCTACATGAAAAAAGCTGTTGACAAGCCTGAAACCTGCAGAGACGACGAATGGATCATAAAAGAATTATTAGAAAGAGTTAAAAATATTAAAGCTGAACAAGGAGCTTTAGCTAGTAAATAGGTGATCTTCATGGAATACATACTAAAAAACGGTATTGTTTACGACCCTGCGAATAAGGTTGCAGGAGAAAAGAAGGACGTAATGTTCAGAGACGGAAAAATCGTGGAAATGGTTGCCGATGATGCTAAAGTTATCGATGTAACTGACAAAATTGTCATGCCAGCAGGTATTGACCCCCACGCACACGTAGCTGGACCAAAACTTGTAGTAGGAAGGTTATACAGGCCTGAAGACTCAAGAAAAGGAATAACAAACAAAACAGCGGTTACAAGATCCGAAAGTGGATTTTCAATACCAAGCTGTCCTGCAACAGGATACAGATATTCCAGAATGGGATACGGAACTGTTGTAGAAGCTGCTGTACCACCACTAGAAGCCAAACACACTCACGAAGAGATAAATGCTATACCTAACATTGACATAACACCATTAGCATTATTTGGTAACAACTGGTTTGTACTACAGTATGCTAAGCAAGGCAAAATAGAAGAACTTGCAGCATTTGTATCAGCATGGTTAAAACTGGTGAAATGTTACGGAGTAAAAATTGTTAACCCATGTGGAAGTGAAGCATGGGGATGGGGTATGAACGTTCACGGATTAGATGACCCTGCTCCATACTGGGATGTAACTGGTAGAGAAGTAGTTACTGCACTTGCAAAGGCTAACGAAATGTTAGGAATGCCTCATTCAATACACGTGCACCCTAACGATCTTGGACATCCAGGAAACTATCCAACAACTGTTGAAACAATGGAAGCCATTAAAGGCATAGAAAAGAACAGCCCAATAAGGGATCAGACAATGCACTTAACCCATGCTCAGTTCCATGCATACGGTGGAACAAGCTGGAGAGATGCAGAATCTGGTGCAGATCCTATTATTGACTATGTTAACAAAAATGACCATATCACAATAGATGTTGGACAGGTCACACTGGACGAAACCACAACCATGACAGCTGATGCTCCTATGGAGTTTGATTTACACCAGCTAAGTGGATTAAAATGGGCAAATAAGGATATTGAACTAGAAACAGCAGCAGGTATTGTACCAGTTATATACTCTGGAAAAGCTCCAGTTAACTCACTGCAATGGGCTATTGGATTAGAACTCTTCCTTAAAGTGAATGATCCATGGAAAGTATGTTTAACAACAGACCACCCTAACGCTGGACCATTCATCCGTTACCCAAGAATCATATCCTGGTTGATGAGTAATGAAAGAAGACAGGAAATGATGGATAACAGAGAAGTTCACCCATGGTCTCATAAGAGAACATCCTTAGCAACTCTTGATAGGGAATACGACTTCAATGAAATAGCAACCATAACAAGAGCTGCTCCAGCTAAAATCTACGGATTCCAAGACAGAGGGGCACTTACACCAGGATACAATGCAGACATAGCAGTATTCGATCTAAACCCTAACGATATCGACCCATCAAGAAACCCTGCAGCAATAGAAAAAGCCTTTGGCTCTGCAATGTACACAATTAAAGATGGTGAAATATTAGTCAAAGATGGCGAAGTTGTCAAAATCAAACAAAGCCACACTCTATGGACTAATGTAAAAGGAATGGAAGAAGAAGAAAAAGCAGTAATGAAACAGGTAATGCCTGACTTCACAAGATACTACACAGTTAAATTCGAAAATTACAAGGTATTCGACAAATTTGTACCTAATCCAACTGTAAGTGAAGTTCAAGCAGGTAAATAGGGGTGTTAAGTTTGAAAACAATAACTTTTAACCAAAAAAAGACTTCTTCAATCTCTCTGGAATTTGATGAATTAATTCCAGATGAAATATACAACTGGGAGAAAGAAGATTTTGATAAATATATGGTGCCAATTGGAAACTCTAGATTCCCATTAACCGACTACTTCGATATTGAAATAGAAGGATCTGCTGAAAACGCCGGTGAGGTCAAAATGATCCTCAATGGAGATTACGGCAGGGTAAAATATATAGGTACCAAGATGGGCGCAGGCGAAATCATCGTTAACGGTGATGCTGACCTTCACGCAGGATCTCAAATGACCGGTGGTTCACTACTGGTCAATGGTAATGCAGAAAGCTATGCAGGTAGGGAAATGGAAGGCGGATCCCTTACAATCATGGGAAATACCAGAGAATTCTGTGGATGTTCATACATAGGTGACTGGAGAGGAATGAACGGTGGAACCATAACCATTCATGGAAATGCAGGTAAACAGCTCGGTGAATGTTTATCTGGAGGTACAATCATAGTCAAAGGGGACTGTGATATTCTTGCAGGTATTCACATGACCAAAGGTTTCATACAAATCGATGGTGATGTAACCCGATGGCCTGGCGGACAGATGAAAAATGGTGACATATTGATCAATGGAGAACTAGGACGTCTACTTGAAGGGTTTACCCAAGAAGACATTGTTACAAATCCAGAGATCGAAGGCAAAACTTTCAGCGGAAAATACATCAAATACGTTGGAGACATTGCACTAAACGGAAAAGGAAGACTTTGGTTAGAAGCCGAGAAAAATAGGCATCTACTTTACTAATTTCTTCTTTTTTTTATTTTTTTATTTTTAAGTCAGTTAATTTTTTAGAAACTTTTATTTTGTAAAAAGATCAAGTGATATTATGGAAAATGAGATTACGCTAAGCTCTGAAGAACTTATTCATTACGTTAGAAATGATGTAGAAGTGTACGATATTCTGGAAATTTCATACAACAGAATATTCCTACCAGCAGAAGTAATAGATATAGAGCATGAAATAGATGAAAACGATGTAGAACGTTTGAATGTTGTACTTCAGATAAAAGGTGAACTTTTAAACGATACCATACACCTAGACTTAATCGAGATCAAGGAAGACATCATAGAGGTCAGACATATTAATAAGGCCGAAGAGCTTGTTGTAATAGTTGTTGAAGATACTTGAATTATTGACCCTACATTCAATTTAAAGCAAGTTTGGTGGAGTTGGTTTTTTGGAGAAAATATTGAAAATGGATTGTGATGAAGCAATCGAATACGTGGTTAATAACGTCAAAAATTATGACCACCTAGAATTATCCTACAATAGGATATACACGCCCGGTGAGGTCATTAGTATTGAAACTGAATGCCTCAAAGGAAGGAAACAGTGCAGTGTCATGATTCAGTTAACAGGAGACACTTTGAGGAACACCATTGAAATAGATCTAGAAGAAGTTAAAGATGATCTAATCGAGATCAAACATTTACCAAGGGATGAAAATGATGAAACATTAATCGTTATTGAAAAATGCGATATTTAACTTCTTTTTAATTTATTTTACATTATTTACTGAGTTTGAAATTTTTAATCTACCTATTTTTACTAATTTTCAACATCTTTTTTTATTAAGTAGTCAAAGACAATTTTTTTTTTAAAATAGTATCATTAAAATAAATTTATCAAAAAAATAGATTAATTAGGGAAAATTGGAGGTTTTCCCCTAATCAAATTTTTAGGTCATGGCAATCATTGAACCATTCGAAAATATGCTACAATAATAATTATCGACAAGTATATATAAACATATCGAATTTGTACATGAATCTAATATTCCTTAAAGTATCCATTAAGACGCTAATTATTCTCATAGTTACAATATACTCGAGCTTCGGTTACTAGTTTTATTAAATAACTGTGAACAATCAATTTTTAAATGATTTCAATATGATATGCTTGGGGATTGGACATCAAAAATAAATAACAGCGAATTAATTTCTTTTTAAATGAAATTAAAATAAACTTACTGCAGTGGCTTTGAAGGTTATGTAAACCTCTTTACCAATATTTAAATTCAGATCCATGAATGACTGTCTTGTTAAAACAAGTACTAAAATTTCTCCAACATCAACAGTTAGTTTAATTATGGTACCAAGATCATAAATCTCTGTTACATGCCCTTTAAACTCATTTCTAGCGCTTGTAGTAATTACATGGGTTGAAAGTGTTATATCTTCTGGTCTGATGGTGGCATGGACTTTGCCAACTTTAGAATCGGTAGATTCAATTATAATATTACCTGTATCAACTTTGGTAAGACTGTCTTTTCCATCGGTGGCAATGCCTTTAATAATATTTTCACTACCAACGAAGTCCGCTACGAACTCATCTTTTGGATGTCTAAAAACTTCATCTGTTGTCCCTACCTGTGATACTGTGCCTTTTTTAATTATTGCTATACGATCAGCAAGTTGTAAAGCTTCATCAAAGTTATGAGTCACGTGAATGATGGTTATATTGAATTCTTTATGGATTTTCTTAAATTCTTGGATTAAATCTTCTCTTGTAATCCTGTCAAGGGCACTTAAAGGTTCATCCATGAGAAGTACTTGCGGACGTATGATCAGGGCACGTGCCAATGCAGTGCGCTGCTGTTCACCGCCACTCAATGTTCTTGGTAAACGATTTGCAAGGTGTGAAATACCAAAAAGATTCATAATTTCATCGACTTTGGTTTGGATTTCTTTCTTACCTACTTTTCTAATGTTCAAACCAAAGGCAATGTTTTCGAAAACAGTTTTATGAGGGAAAAGCATGTAATTTTGGTATACAAATCCAACACCCCTTTTTTCTGGGGGGAGCCTTGTTACTTCTCTGTTACCCATAAAAATTTTTCCAGAATCCGGATACCACATTCCTGCAATTAATTCAAGAAGCATTGTTTTTCCAGATCCACTTGGCCCTAAAAATATGAAGTAATCATTTTCATTAATTTCTAAACTAATATCGTTAATTTTAAATTCTTTCCAATCTTTGGAGAGATTTTCAATTTTTATCATAGGTTCTCCATCCCTTAAGAATAAGTCTCACAACAAAGAAAAGAGCCAAACAAATTGATATAAGAATAATTGCAACTGGTGTGGAATCGGATAATCCAAATTGTACAAATCTTTCATATATTAGGGTTGACGCTGCAAGAGGATAGAAAGCCAAGATAATAATGGCCCCGAATTCACTTATTGCCCTTGCCCAACATAATATTGCCCCGACAATTATACTCCTCAATGCTAATGGTAATGATATAACAAAAAATGTTCTAAGAGTTCCTGAACCAAGAGTATGTGCGACCTTCTCCATTCTAGGATCAACACTTTCAAATCCTTCCCTTGCAGAATTAACAACGAATGACGAACTCACAAAGAGCATAGCAATAATGATCCCGGGTATTGCATTTGTAAAAACTATGCCCAGCTTACTTAATGGCGCACCTATTATTCCACCTGATGTAAAAACAAGTAAAAGTGCAATACCACTCACTGTATGGGGAATTACAATGGGAATATCAATAATTGATTCTACTAAACCTTTACCAAAGAAATCATGCCTTGCAAGGATGTATGCTAACGGAACACCAAAAAGAATTGCTATAAGTGTAGCAATCAAAGCAGAATACACACTTACAAATAATGAGGAAATTACTTGTGGATCCTGCAAATTTGCAGAAATAGCACCAATATTTGAAGACACCATAAGATTTAATATAGGTATTAATATGAAAAGAACTAGGAATGATCCCATAATTGCGAAGAATATGGTTGTATAATCTAGCTTTTTCATTTTATACTCCTATTAATTCATTTAAACAATAAAAAAATAAGGGGATAGATATCTCCTTAAGGCATTGCAACGTATTGTTGGATTGCACTTGGAATATTTGTTGAGT
>Ga0302164_10000417_pt1 | contig 14605 bp, 13 predicted proteins | sample I_Fen_E3_1_FD_193500 | JGI IMG/M metagenome (GOLD analysis project Ga0302164, IMG submission 193500) | Peat permafrost microbial communities from Stordalen Mire near Abisko, Sweden - I_Fen_E3_1 | ecosystem: Environmental > Terrestrial > Soil > Wetlands > Permafrost | place: Sweden: Abisko...
TTACAATATTGCCCGTCCGGCTTTTGTTCAAATGCTGGAGCAAAAGGCAGGGAGGATATTTTTGATTGGTTCAAAGCCTGGTATAAGCGCTGATAATAGCCAGGGAATGATTGCTTACGGTTTAGGTAAATCATTAATTTTCCGTTTGGCAGAATTAATGAATGCTGAGGCTAAGGGAACTAATGTGGTTACAAGTGTAGTTGTACCAAGCACTATAGATACAGTACAAAATCGCAAGGCTATGCCTGATGCAAATTTCAGCGCATGGGTAAAGCCGGAAACCATCGCTTCAATTATTTATTATTACTGTACCGATGACGCTGCAGCACTTAGAGAGCCAGTAATCAAATTGTATAATAATGCATGAGAAATGATTCGATAAATGAATTGTGTAATCTTATTCTGCGAAGATTTCATCAACATCGTTCCGGAAATGCTTTTACGGTTGCCATTAGTGGAATTGATGCTTCAGGCAAAAGCAGCTTTGCGACTGAAATAAAGTATTTACTGGAAGAAAATAATTTGAATGTTGCATTGCTCAGTATTGATGATTGGCAAATGCCAAAGTCAATAAGTTTTTTGGCAGCAAACGCAGCGGCAAATTTTTATCATAATGCATTCCGATGGAATGCTTTTTTTGACTCCTTACTAATTCCCTTACAAAATAGCCGGTCAGTTAATGTAACAGCCAATCTTGTTGACATAAAAAATGATTCAGTATACAGTAAGCAATACAGCTTTAAAAAGATTGATATTATAGTAGTTGAAGGTATTTTTTTGCTGATGAAAGATACCCTGGCATTTTTTGACTATAAAGTATGGATCGATTGTTCTTTTAAAACGGCACTGCAGCGTGCAATTGCCAGAAACCAGGAAGGCCTTTTACCAGAACAATTAATTCATGATTACAACACGTTTTATTATCCCGCCCAATTGTTTCATTTTAAAAAAGACCGGCCTCAAACTTCTGCCGATTTTATTGTTAACAATGATACCTGATGAATTACTACAACTGAATTTTAAAGCTTCCGAAAATACCAAAGCGGTTGGCCTTGATTGCCGGCAAAGGCCTTGGCGACAATCTCCAAACAAGATCAAGGCGTAAAACTTTTAAGATATTATCAACCCCTGTGCCTGCTTCCAGGTACAATTTATTATCCAATGCTGTAAAACTGTGGTTAGGTGTATAATTTAATAATTTATTGTCGTTGCTAAGGCTACCTGTTACCCCTTTAATATTCCAGAATTGCCGGAATTTCAATTTACGTGTTAATGGAATAAACCGAAACAGTCCATTGCCCACATTATGCTCTAATGAAAAGCCAGCATACTTGTCACTCACATATTCGTATTTGTTCATTAAATTAAATGCGTACTTGTTATAGTAATACACTTCGTTGCCAGGATGTACTTCCAGCAATGGATAAGGCAAGGTGCCAAATATTTTCCCTGCAAATACATTATAACTTAATTTGCCTAATGGCGCAATGGAGATTTGTTGTCCTACGCTACCTGAAATTTTCTGGTAATTATAACTGCTGTTCAATATGCCTTTAATCCCGGCAGTAAGTTCCACTTCACCAATCGGGTAAGGGCTGCCCAGGCTATAGCGGAAAAAATTAGTACTGTAAAATTTCTCAATGTAAGCAAAACGAAACTTTACAGATGCTTCTGTGGTAGTTAATGGGTCGCCCGATGTAACGGGGAAAAATGTTTTGTCAGGGATATTTTTTAATGGGTCGTACGATTTGTGCAACAAGCTTAACGTAGCGGATAAGCCAATCTTTGTATCCCTCATGTATTCTATTTTTTCCTGGATGAGATTAATAAATTTTATGGGGATACCATTTTTACGCACTGCAACTGCCAATACGTTATCTGCCGGAATATCGTTATTGTAATGCTGCGAACGATCCAGGTCGTTTAAATAAGAAACATGTATTGTTTGCCACGGGTTCTTTTTTAATAGCCACAATGCTTCCCCCATGCCTTTAAATTTCTGATCGTTAAACCCATACGCAAGATACCCGTGCAAATATATTTTTTTGCTGAAATTTTTATTGGTACCCAAATCAAACCGTATTCTCGTTCCTTCCCATGCATTGCCACTGATCCATGTAAACCATGGACCAATTTGAAATGGGCCAATATTTTTGTAGCCGGTGGTTAAGAAATATAATGTGCTGTAATACCGCTTGTATGCAGGTAAATGTTGCAATGAGTCAATCATTACATAAATGCCATTTTCAGTTTTAGTTAATGACTCTGTACGAATGCTATCCCAGTTGATATTTTTATCACGAACTGATTCCGGCACTTCAACTTCTTCCACCACTTTGTTTTTCGCAATAACCGGTGCCACAGTATTAGTGTTCACCAAAATGTTATCATACGTTGTTGTTTTACGTGCAATAAAACCTGTGCTCTTACTACCAACAGGGTTCAGGTTAACAATGAATTTATCTTTACTTAAAAACCAGGTGTTGTCATCAATCAACTTAAATTCCTGTACCAGGCTTAGTTTGTCTACATAATTGATGTTAGCTTCTTTATTGATGTGCAGTATAACTTTTTGCACCGCAAAGGTGGTATCATGTATCCAGCAATCACCGCTAAAAGTATTTTCGCCTGCATGTTTGGGAATAAAAACAAGGTGTAATAATTTTCTGCCTGCTACCTGTTGCGTATCTGCTAAACGGTAATCATAGTAACTGTCGCCATTGTCGCTGATGGGGCTGATAAATTCTTTATCAAAAACAGGTATAAAATTGGCGTAGATGATTATGTTTTGATACAACCCCCCAAGGTATTTGGTAATGCTTTCATTTTTTATCCCACTTACTTTGTTGGCTACTATTATTTCTCTTGTGCGGTGTGGATTTTTTTGAAAATAGTAATTGGAAACTGTTTCAGAAAAAAATGTGGGTAGGATGGGCTTTTCTTCTGAAACCGTATCAATATTGTTTGCAATAAAGTTAAAGGGTTTCAGTAACCTGCTCTTTTCAATTTTATGTTTGTTTATATTATTGATATCTAATTCCAGTTTATTGTAAACCCGGTAGGTGAAATTATCATTCTTAAAAATATTATTACTGTCTTTATGCGCCACTACCTTCTTCCATAAATACCAGCCACGGCTGTGTTTTTGTTTAGATTTAATGACCACTTCAGCACTGGCGCTACCGGCTTCCAGTGCCGCTAAAATATCAATGGTGTCTTTGCCTTTTGGGATAATAAAGAGAAAGGGCGTATAACTGATGCTGGTAATTAACAATGTATCGGATGGCCATTTACTTAACCTGAAAATAAATGCACCAGATGAGTCAGTGGTTTTTCCCACACCGGTATTTTTGAACTGCACACTTGCAAAAGGTAAAAGTTCGTCGGAGTGGCCGTCTTTTACAAAGCCTTTGATAACCTTTGTTTGTGCAAAAAGAGCAGGGAATAAAATAACAGAAAGTAAAAGTAATATGGTGCGTTTGTTCATTTTTTAATTTCTGTTGATTGTAGTGCTTTAATTAACATTATCCCATCGCTATCCAGTATACCCACATTACAAAGCTTAGTGCTAATGCTGTCCATGGGCTAACAAATGCAACAGCCATAATAACGCTGTTGCAGATAAGCCCCAGGTTTTCATTTTTTGTAAAAGCTTTTATTTCTTTCCCGCTAATGCCATCTACCAAAAGGTTTTTATTTTTTGCTGCTGCATACCAAAGCAGCCTGAAGGCGAGACTTATTAAAACAAAGTATCCTGTATAAAATATTACTGCGGTCTTAAAAGCCCCGGTAAGTAAAAACAAGCCCAACGTTTTTGTAGGAAAAGGTACCAGTGCTACCAGCATTAACAGCACTCCGTTAGCGATCATCACAAAGCTATTGGTGGTATTTATTTTTTTAAATAAGCTGTGATGCCCAATCCACGCCAGCAATACATTTATAAAACTAATGACGTAAGCCAGTAGTATCGGCCATTTTTGAAACAATGCTGTGGCGAGGCTTTCATTTGTCATGCCTTCTTTTACTTCAATGCCTATTTCTATCGACAATAAAGTAACCGCGATGCAGAAAATACCATCGCTGAAGGTTTCAATGCGTATAGTTTCTTTTTGCTGTTGTATGCCTGTTGAAGTATTCATCGGCATCAGGTAAAGAGGATGTCTGAAAATTCAAAATGATTTGCTGAAGCCAGTGTTGCAGAGCTATTACCGTTGTGCTGCTCTTTGATCAATTTTACATAATTGCTGCTTTCCTTAAACATTTTTATAGCATCAGCAAAACGCATATAGGGTATTTGCTGCTCCCGGTGGTTGATGTGGCTGATCTTCGCTAAAATTCTCCAGTGCCTGATAATTTCTCCCCAAGCAAAAAAAAGCGAATGTTTTGGATCGTACATGTGCGTGGGTTCACTACCAGCACCATTCAGTTCAATGATAGAAATATTTTTTCCTTGTTCCAATTCTTCCCAGGTATTATAGCGCAGGTCCATACGGCCAAAATAAAAACCGCTTACCTGTTTGCAGATGGTGTCTATGGTATTTTCTAATTTTTCATTGATCAAATGACTGACGTCTATAAATTTTGCACCTCTTGCATGATTGCCATATGGCACTAATAATTTAATTGCTCCTTTTGATAAAATCTCTTGTAATAATTTGCTGTTTGTACTTTTAAGAAAAGGTAATTGTAAGATGAAGCGTTGGTCTTTTTGTAACAATTCCTCAACAGTTGCGATACCGTCTCCTGTTACCGCTAAAAATTCTTTGCTTACAATACCAGAAATATGCCCTTTTTCTTCTCCCGGATAACGGTAATAAAATATGCCCACCTCATTTTCTAAATGGATAAATTCCTGTACTAAAAAATCTACTTGTGATGATTTGGTATAAGCAATTACATCAGATTCATTCTCCAGTTTCTTTACGGCGATTCCCTGCATGCCTATATCAGGTTTGCCAATTAAAGGATATTTAAAATCGTTTTGTTTTACCTGTTCTAAAATTTCAGCGGCGCTGCTATTGGTTTTAAATAACAGTGTTCGTGGATAAAATTCCGCGGGCAAAAGATCATAAATTTCCTTTTTTGATTCCATTAAAAAGCCGCCATTTTTTATAGTTGGGTTAGCGGCATTAAAAAAGAAAAAACTCCTGGTGCGAATACCCAATAATACCCAGTAAAGATAGATCGGGCTGTACACTACAGCAAAAGGCCAGTATTCCCAATTAAACAATTTTATAAAAAAGGGATGCTGAAATATTTTCTTTAAACGATTCATGCAATTATTTTTATGCTACTTTTTGCAAAAGGCCCAAAGCAAATTGCTGTAGGGTTGTGTTGTTATTCTTCAGGTCGATGTATTTCATCTTAGCTGAGTATTTATCCAGTTCAATACCGGTTACACTTACAGTCAGCATTTTTCCATCACGGTTCATCATCAGGTCATTTTCAATATCGCCATCGCCTGTAAATTGGTGAAACTGTAAAATATCTTCTTGTGTTGGATTGGGATTTTTGTTAAGCCAGTGCATGAACCAGCTTTCTCTTTTAGATACTACATCCTGATCATACAATGTTGCAGAACTCCATATATAAGGCCTGTAGTTTTTTAATTGTTTGCAATGCTTTTGCTGGCCATCCCATCGGCATTCAAACAAACAATTGCTTTCAAAAATGATAATGGTGAAGGGTTCAATATTATGAAGATTGATTTTTGTAAATGCAAAACAAGGCCTCGCTGCGCCAATGATATCTAAGAATACAATTCCTCTGCTAAAACGGTAAGGCGGCTGTGATTCATGTTTGGTGAATGCTCCATTTAATAATACTGCTGCATTACCGTTTTGGTTCAGGCTAATCCAGGTACCTCCTGCGTCAGCATCTTTAGGATACAACAAGCCGCTGCCATTACCCCAGTAAAAAGCAGGTGGAAGCGCAGCTTTACGCAATACTTTCTCATCCCGGTTGGAGGTGAGAAAATATTTATCTTTTACCGGTATAAAACTTACTGTGCACATGCCTGGCGGTATTTAATTGTGGATGATGCTACGCCGAAACTGCCGGGTACTTCAATATTGGATACTTCAGTAATACCCACTCTTATCAATGCCATGTGGTGCACTGTATGCTCCAGGTTGTAAGCAATTTCGCGATAGTAGTTAGTGTCGATTGAAATGCAATCGGCTGTATGGTCATCAAAGCTTGCTTCCAGTACCAGCTCTTTATTGGTTTTATCCAATGTGAGATAAATAGATTTTAATAACGATGCTGCAAATTCTTTATTTGTTTCAATAGTATAATCCCTTTTTCTTTTTTCATAATTTACCACACCGGTACCATAACCATTATCAAGGCAGATAAACAGTTCAATGATATGCCTTACATGCTGACCAATGGTAGCACCAAATAAAATTTTGCTGGGCTTGCAGTATTGCTCGCAGGTTAATTGCTCCAGCGATTCGCTGATCTGTACAAATACATTTTGAATTGATTGTTGCAGTTGCATATAGTTGGCTTAATTAAATTTCAAAATTGACCTTGTTGTTGCTACCAGTTGCTGCCGGAAAATAACCAGCAATATTGCCGATGATACCAAAACAATTAGTGCATATACAAATAATTGCCCTCCATCGTTTTTTACCACTATACCTAATTTTGTGAGGTGAAAAAAAATAGCGCCGGCCATCAGGCCAATAGCCAGCAAAGCACCATAGGGAGTTGTTTTTGGATAAAGTATCAATATGGCGGCAATCAATTCCATGATGCCAATACCGATTCTGCCCACAGGCTCCATTCCAATTTGTGTAAAGATGTACACTGATTCTTCCGCTGCGGTAAACTTAAAGAACAGTGTTTGCAGTAAGATGATAGCAGCCAGTAAACGTAATACCCAGGTGCTGATGGTTGAAAATGTCATGGCAGTTTTATATAAATTGTTTAATGGAATATTTTTGTCCAGTTAGCGTCTGCATTCTTCTTAAGGTTAGTTTCATCTTTATTCCAGTCTTTAAGCGTGTTAGTAAAAAACCTATTGTAAAAAAGATAAAGCTTGCCGCCCACTATTTTAAATGTCTCCGGGTCAATGCTCACTTTTTCTCCTTTGGCACCCATTGCATAAGCACACCAGCCGCCATACTCTGGTAAATATTTTGTTGGGTTAGCTTTAAATAATTCCTTGTTGGCTGTGGAAGAAAAATAATAAGTAGCACCTTCTGAATACACTGCCTGGTCTTTACTTCCTTTTACTGCCTTACCCGTAGTGAAATAAGCAACGGGGTCGTAACCTTTTATTGCTAAGCCATTGTCGAGATTAAAATGCTTTTTGTTTAGAGCTGTTGCATCCTGTCCAAAGCTGTTGATCGCTGTGGTTAGAAAAAATGCAGTGAGTACTACGATTGATTTCATGTTTTTTATTTTTTTATTACACAAAAGTAGCTGGCTGCATTTCCGGACACTGTCGGTTACATGACAGAAAAGCAAAATGGTTATTGCCTGTAATTGATCTTATTGAATTACACAATCAGTGTTGACTTATTAAAAATCTCCGGCCACTTTAAAAATGGTCATATGCATTTTGGGAAATTGTTCCCAACATGTTGTGAGCTTCCCAAAATGTTGGGAAAAAATCGCTTCGGAAGGTTCCATTTTTATACTTTCTAAAAAAAGCTAAAACCCTTTACTGTAAAGGGTTTAAAAGGATTAAATCAGGCTTAAAAAAACATGGCATTCCGTTTGGCTATAATAATTGTGCCAAACAAAAAAAATAATATGAAAATAGTAACAGACAAAAAAAGTTTTACAGAAAAGGTTTTAAATGAGCAAGGAATTCAGGTAGTTAAATTTTATGCTGATTGGAGTGGCCCTTGCCAAATGATGGCACCAATTTATAAAGAATTGTCAGCTTATTATAGCAGCAGTGTCGGTTTTTTTACAGTTGATGTGGAAGAATCCCCCATGTTAAAAGCAGAATTAGGTGTTATAGAATTGCCAACAATACTATTTTATAAAAACGGAACGGTAATAGATTTTGTAAATGGGATGATATCAAAAAACGCACTGATTGCAAAATTAGAGAACGCCTTAAATCAAAAAAACTAACAATAATTCATTCAAACAAACTTAAAACATTAAGCCATGTACACAGAAATTAAGTATTTGTATTTAAAACAACATGAAGTTACTTCCGGTTTAACTGATGCACAAATTCTGGGGATGACAGAACATGTAAAAGTTAAAAATGTAAATAAGGGAGAAAGTATTTACATGGAAGACGGCTTTGAAAACAGGGTGTACCTTTTAGTAAAAGGAAAAATTAAAATCTCTGAAATTGACGACAGAGGTGATGAACTGATCAAAGAAATTTTAACAGCTACAGATATTTTTGGAGATGTAGCGTTGAATGGCGGCATTTCTGATGATGAATTTGCCGAATCTTTCACTGATAACACAGTGATATGTTCTTACCGGTCATCAGATTTTAAAATGCTGATGCAATCTAACCCGGTATTGGCAATGAATTTTGTTCAGCATATCAGCGCTAAATTTCGCCGCCTGGAAAGTCGTCATTCAAACCTGGTATTTAAAGATGCTAAAAGCCGCTTAATTAGTTTTTTTAAAGACTGGGCTAATCGTGAGGGTAGCAGGGATGGTGATAAGATCAAACTCAATAATTATTTAACCCATAGTGATATTGCAGGCATTATCTCCACTTCGCGACAGAGCGTTACCACGCTTTTGAATGAATTAAAGGATACCGGGCTTTTATTTTACGACCGCAAGCATATAGAAATTAACAGCCGCTACCTGGTGAATTAGTTTTTATTGTAAGCTGCTTTACAAATAATGTTTAACACGGGTAATACATTTGCAGCATACAATTTAAACAGCATTTCCCAATAACAGGTTTTAGTAAGACAAGAGTAATTATGCCTTCAATAAGTTTTTGTTTCAGGGTACATCAACCTTACCGCTTAAAGCAATATGAGTTTAAAGATATCGACGTGTTGCATTGTTACGATGATGCAGCTGCTAATGCCACAGCCATAAACAAAGTTGCTGACGAATGTTATCTACCTGCAAATGAAATTATATTGAAGCAGATAAAAGCAACTGAAGGAAAATTTAAGGTGGCATTTTCTATAAGTGGTACAGTACTGGAATTGTTACAGCAATACCGCATTGACGTTATCGATTCTTTCAGGCAGTTGGTGCGAACAGGCTGTGTGGAGATATTGGCTGAAACCTTCAACAATTCGTTAAGCTGGCTGCATTCTAAAAAAGAATTTACCGCACAGGTAGAAAGACACGGCTTGCTTGTAAAGGAATTATTTGATGTAACACCGGTTGTTTTCAGGAACACAGAATTAATTTATAACAATGAACTGGCAAAGTTTATTGCTGATGCTGGTTACAAGGGTATCCTTTGTGAGGGCTTGTCGAGAATCCTGCAGGGCAGAACAACCAATCAGGCTTATGCATCACCCAACAATGGCGACTTTAGTGTATTGCTGCGCAATGCAGAGTTGTCTGATGATATTGCTTTTCGTTTTGGCGAAACCGGCTGGAGCCAGCATCCTTTAACTGCACAAAAATTTGCCGAATGGGTGCATGGTCATACTGCAGCTGATACTTGTAATATCAACTTATTTTTTGATTACGAAACATTTGGTATTCATAAAAAAGCAACCACAGGCATCTTTGAATTTTTAGAGTATTTACCTGGTGAAATTTTATGCAACCCTGATTTTTATTTTAAAACACCAACAGAAGCGTTGGAGAATTGTTATCCGAAAGATGTGTATGATGTGCCGGAAATAATATCATGGGAAGATAAAAATAATGATTGTTGTTTATGGGGCGAAAATGTAATGCAACACAATACTATACGAAAAATTTACAGCCTGGAAAATATGGTTTTAAAAAGCGGAGATGAAAAGATGGTCAACACCTGGAGAAAATTGCAGGCGGTGGATTACTTCTACTATATGTCGGCACACCAGCGCTGCGAGGGGGATGCCTATCATTTATTCAATCCCTTTAGTTGTTCTAAAGAGGCTTTTAAAACCTATAGCAATATCTTAACTGACTTTGAAATCTCATTGATCAAATCGGGTATCAGCAGAAGTCCTCATAAATTTTCCACGCAGGCACATTCAACGCTTTATTAAATAAATTTTTTAAACCAACAACATGAATCAAAAATTACAAGGCCAGGTGGCCATCATAACAGGGGCAAGCAGTGGCATTGGTGCAGGATGCGCCAAGGAAATGGCCAATGCGGGTGCCACAGTAGTAGTAAACTATCCCATCATTCAAGGCATGGCAATGGCAGAAACCGTGGTGGAAGAAATTGTTGCCAATGGTGGCAGGGCCATCTCTTATAAGTGCGATGTGAGCAATGAGAATGAAGTGCAAATGATGTTTACAGATGTAGTAAAACAATTTGGCACAGTAGACATCTTAGTGAATAATGCCGGTCTTCAAAAAGATGCGCCCTTTACAGAAATGACTTTGGAACAATGGAATTTTGTATTAGGTGTAAACCTTACCGGGCAATTTTTATGCGCCAGGGAAGCTATCAAAGAATTTTTACGTCGTGGTGTAAATGGCAAATCAAAAAGTGCTGGAAAGATTATTTGTATGAGCAGCGTGCATGAAGTAATTCCATGGGCAGGCCATGCTAACTATGCGGCCAGCAAAGGCGGTGTAATGCTGATGATGAAAACCATTGCACAGGAGTTTGCACCCAAGATGATACGCATCAATAGTATTGCACCGGGTGCTATTGCAACACCCATCAATCATGATGCATGGGATACACAGGCACACCTGCAGGAGCTGTTGAAATTGATTCCGCAAAAGCGTGTAGGCAAGCCCGATGATATTGGTAAAGCTGCGGTATGGTTAGCCAGTGATGACAGCGATTATGTAAACGGCACAACTTTATTTGTTGATGGAGGTATGACTTTGTATCCTGGGTTTGAGGATAATGGATAGAACAACCCCCTCCGCCCCCGCCAGCTGGCGGAGAACTGATTATGGAGGAGAGTGTAGCAAAGATTGAGAAGTAGATTTTGTTTTTAGCTCCGTATGAGCGGCATTTTGGTAGCAAAAAAATGGAGTGTGATTTTATAAGCCCCAACGGGGAGGCATTTTAAAAACAAAACGCAGACAAAGCTCTATAGAATTAATTTTGTACAAGAGTACGACCCCAATGAAGTTGACCAAAGAAATTCAGTTCGGTCCAAAAAATAAAAACGTTAACACATGAATGCAGAAGAAAAAAGATTGCTTGATCCTTCATGGAAAAAATGGGGGCCTTACCTGAGCGAACGCCAATGGGGTACTGTACGTGAAGATTACAGCGAACATGGTGAGGCCTGGGATTTTTTTCCGCACGATCATGCACGCAGCAAAGTGTACCGCTGGGGAGAAGACGGTATTGCAGGGATCAGTGATGATCTGCAGCGCATTTGCTTTGCAGTGGCTTTGTGGAATGGAAAAGATCCTATTCTTAAAGAGCGCCTGTTTGGCTTAACCGGCAGTGAAGGCAATCATGGTGAAGATGTAAAGGAACTCTATTATTATCTGGATAATACACCGTCGCATTCCTACATGAAACATTTGTACAAGTATCCACATGCGGAATATCCTTATGCTGATTTGGTAAATACCAATCGCAACAGGAATAAGTACGAAAAGGAATTTGAATTGCTGGACACCAATTTATTTAATGAAGGAAAATACTTTGATGTATTTACCGAATATGCAAAGGATAATACAGAAGATTTGTGCATAAAAATTACCCTGCACAATCGTGGCAATGAAGCTGCATATTGCGCACTGCTGCCCACATTGTGGTTTCGCAATTTATGGAGCTTTGGATTGATGGATGAAAAGCCCGTTATGCATTTAACAGCAGACGAAAAAAATTACAGTGCAATACAAGTTGAACACCCTACCCTTGGAGATTATCATTTTTATTTTGAAAAACCGGTTCGTACGCTTTTTACAGAAAATGAAACCAATACAGAACGTTTGTATGGACAACCTAATCCGTCACCTTATGTAAAAGATGCTTTTCATACGGCTGTTACAGAAAATAATTTTGACTGGCTGGCAGAAAAAAAAGGAGGAACAAAATGTGCACCGATGTATGAATTTAATCTTGCTGCACAATCTTCAGTGACTGTTAAACTTCGTTTGAGCAGGCAAGATTATAGCGAAAACCCTTTTGATGAAAATTTTGATACAACATTTGTAAAGCGACTTAAAGAAGCGGACGATTTTTATGCTGCGGTATCTGCCGCAAAAGATAAAGACCTGGTAAACATTCAACGGCAGGCATTTGCTGGAATGCTGTGGAGCAAACAATATTTTAATATCGATATTCCCCGTTGGTTAAATGGTGATCCCGGCCAGCCTTCCCCTCCCGAAGCAAGGAAGAAAGGCCGTAATCATGATTGGCCAACATTAAATAATGAAGACATTATCTCAATGCCCGATAAATGGGAATACCCCTGGTATGCCGCATGGGACTTAGCTTTTCATTGTGTGCCTTTGTCGATGATTGATGCAGGCTTTGCAAAAAGCCAGTTGATATTATTTTTAAGAGAGTGGTATATGCATCCCAACGGGCAATTACCAGCTTACGAATGGGCCTTTGGCGACGTGAATCCACCTGTGCATGCATGGAGTTGTATGCAGGTGTATAAAATTGATAAAGAGAAGACAGGGCAGGGAGATATTAAATTTTTAAAAAGAGTTTTCAAAAAATTATTATTAAACTTCACCTGGTGGGTTAACCGAAAAGACCACAAAGGTAATAATGTTTTTGAAGGCGGCTTCTTAGGCTTAGATAATATTGGTGTGTTTGACAGGAGCAGTGCAATACCCGGCGGTGGTGTTTTGGAGCAGGCAGATGGTACCAGTTGGATGGCGATGTATTGTCTAAACATGCTGGAGATGAGTTTAGAGATTGCACAATACGATGATAGCTATGAAGATGTTACCACAAAATTCTTTGAACACTTTACTTATATCGCAGAATCGTTAAACCGCATGGGTGTGGATTGGACAGGAAGTTGGGATGATGCAGATGGATTTTTCTATGATGTATTGTCACTACCCGATGGAAGATATATTCCTGTAAAAGTACGGAGCCTTGTAGGATTAAGCACCATATTTGCGGTATTGGTGTTAAGGAAGGAAACTTTAAAAAAATTACCTGATTTCCACAATCGTTTAAAATGGTTTCAGCAGTACAGGGAAAAGAATAACGATTACCTGGTAATTGAAGAACTGAATGAACACGACGATATTTTACTATCACTTGTGCCAAGGAAAAAATTGGAGCGATTGGTAAAAGCTTTGCTGGATGAAAAGGAATTTTTATCACAGGGTGGTATTCGTTCTATTTCAAAAATACATGAGCATGGGTATTCAGTAAATATAGACGGTCAGGAATTTGGTTTGGATTACCAGCCTGCAGAAGGCACCAGCGCTTTATTTGGCGGCAACAGCAACTGGCGTGGCCCCGTTTGGATGCCGATGAATTATTTGCTGATCAATGCTTTGCAGCAATACTGTGAATACTATAAAGATGATACCAAAGTGGAATTTCCGACAGGATCGGGTAATGAGATTTTATTGAGTGAGGTATCCAATGAAATAGCGAAGCGATTAGTATCTACCTTTCAGTTAAATAAAGATGGCCACCGGCCAGTGAATGACAACTATGCTATTTACAGGGATGATGAACACTTTAAAGACCTGGTCTTGTTTTACGAATATTTCCATGGCGATACGGCAAGAGGGGTTGGCGCTTCGCATCAAACGGGATGGACTGGTGTGGTAGCAGAATTAATCAACAGGGTAAGCTTGTTTGAAAAACAGCCAGCGAAAGTGATCAAAGAAGAAATGATCATGAATTAAACAATAACGATGCTGAAAAAAGATAAAACCATTTTACAAAATTTTGCAGCAGCTACTCAATACGAATGGCTGGAGACAAATGGCCTTGGAGGCTGGAGCAGTTCTACCATTATTCATGCTAACACCAGGCGCTATCATGGTTTGTTGGTTGCAGCAACCAATCCTCCTGCAGAAAGAACTGTATTGTTATCTAAACTGGATGAGACTATTGCTATTGATGACAAAAGAATTGAATTAGGTAGTAACCTTTATGATGGCAATGTAATTCATCCTGCGGGTAATAAATATTTAAAAAGTTTTGGTAAAGAATTATTTCCTGAATGGATATATGAAGTGGCGGGGGTGCAATTGAAAAAAACAATTGCAATGATACATGGAGAAAACACAGTAGTTATATTGTATGAGGCTATTAAAGCAACTAAAAAATTCACATTAGACCTGTTACCGTTAATGGCAGGAAGGTTTTATCATACTTTGCAACACGCAGGTCCGCAAATGCATTGGGATGTTGATTTTGAAAACGGGATCTTTCATAACCAACCTGATGGAAATTTGAATGTGTATATCAGCTTGCCTGGTTCATCTTACAATCATGCGCCAAGATGGTTTAATAATTTTAAATACAATGTGGAAGAGTATCGTGGATTAGACTATACAGAAGATCTTTTTAATCACG
>Ga0302164_10000419_pt1 | contig 14586 bp, 14 predicted proteins | sample I_Fen_E3_1_FD_193500 | JGI IMG/M metagenome (GOLD analysis project Ga0302164, IMG submission 193500) | Peat permafrost microbial communities from Stordalen Mire near Abisko, Sweden - I_Fen_E3_1 | ecosystem: Environmental > Terrestrial > Soil > Wetlands > Permafrost | place: Sweden: Abisko...
AAAATGTTGATTATCTGTTATAATATTGTATTTGATATTGATTAATGAATTAGATTTCTGGTAATTATCTCCAACACCGATTCCATTTCCTGTTTCAAATACATTCAGATATGTATAAACAGATTGTACACTATTTTTAATGTTGTTAGAGATAATTGTATCATTGACACTATACGAATCCACATAAACCCCATTCAGATTTTTAGTGATATTATTATATGATATATACGTGTTTTCTGTTTTATCTTCGAGCGTTATACCATTTAATCTATTTTTATTTATTTCATTACCAGTGATGTTCACTTTATTCGTATTAGACAAATAAACTCCATGTCCATTATTTTCTAGAGTATTGTTTTTTATAGAAATATTTTTGGAAGAATAAATTGACGTTCCACTTAAATTATTATTTATGACATTATTTGATGTTATTTTAATATCAGAAGAGTTATCAATTCTTATTCCAGAATATGTGTTATTTATCATCTGATTTCCATTTGCAGACACATTATTAGAATTTTCAATATTTAGACCATTTCCTTTAGAATTTGATAGATTATTTTTATTAATTGTGACATTAGAAACATTATTTAATTCAATTGAACCTTTATTGCATGCTGAAATGTTATTAAGACCGATAAATATATTTTTAACATTTTCAGCAACTATACCATAATCAGAATTAGATAAAATATTGAATCCAGAAATAGCACTTCCTGAACTTTTATTAGAAAAATAAAAAGCAAATGTATCAGTTAATCCCATGCTAGATCCTGTTATACCATTGGAGTCATTGCCTATTATAAGGCTGTTTTTTGTGCTGATAATATTCAATTTTTTGTTGATTATCAAGGATATGTTCTCATAACTGTTTCCAATAAAATTAATAGTATCTCCCTGCTGTGATCCATCAATTAATGTTTGAATATCAGAATTTTGTAACCCTGAAGCTATATCAATAGTCGCAGCTGAAACGGGGCTTAAACTCATTCCTAGAAAAATTGTTATGATTAGAAATAAAAAAATTGAATGAGAATTTATTTCTATTTTAAAATCTTTTAAACGCATTTTACCACATGATATTAGTACTACATCTATTTTGCAAGTCATTTTTTAGAATCTTAATTGTTTGAATCTAAATTAATTTTGTCGAATGATATATTTATACACAATGGTACATGAATTTTAATTTTTTAAGATATTTAAATCAATTAAATAATTTTAATATCGAGAATGAATAATTAAAATCTCCTATAATTATTTTAAATGCATTTAAACATCTAATTAAGTATTTAAATAATATTTTTACTTCATCATTCATTAAATAAATTAAATAAATAAATTTTATCGATATGTTTATATATAACAGTCGATAATGATTTTTTTGTAAATAATTACTTATGAAGGAGGAAAAAAATTGAAAGAAATTATGAAATTTTTAATAGTTTCTTTTGTTACTTTATCAATTATCGGCTCTGGAATTTCCGGTGCTTCCGCAGCTACAGTTAACGTAGCCACTGGATTGGATAATAGCCAAATTCAAGCCATTATTGATGGAGCACAATCAGGAGACACTATACAGTTTTTAGGAAGTGAATATGATAACATAGCTCTAGTAATAAACAAAACACTTAATCTAGTAGCTGCCCCTGCAGGAACATTGATAAAAGCCATCAATAGTTCATCATCAATCCCTGCAATTGTTTCACAGAATGCTATATCCAACCCAGCTGCTTTTTATTTCTTTAATGGAACTAATGGGGATGGTAATGGAAGTTCTATAAGCGGATTCAATATAACCAGTATGGCAACTTCAACCAGTGGCATCGGTTACACCAATTCATTGATCTATGCACAGTATGTGGATGGGCTTAAAATATACAATAACATCCTAAATTTCTCTTCGTGGGGAATATACGCTGATCTATGCCCTGATGTAACAATCTACAACAATACAGTTGGAAACATGACCACTACAGGTATCCTTACCTTTGGTTCAGCAAAAGCCATAATATCTAATAACACAGTACAAAACTGTTCTAATCACGGAATAGATGTGAGACATCCTGTAGGATACAATGTAACGGTTAATGGTAACCTGGTTGATAATTGTAATGAAGGAATTTATTTAATGCACTCTGCAGGACATAATGTTTACAACAATACTATTAGTAACAGTAAATTAAGTTCTATAACAGTATATGGTGCAGGAAATATTAATTTAACCAATAATACCATGACTAAATCATTTGTAGGAGTATTACTCGCTTCTGGATTCTACAATGTGACCGTACAAAACAATAACTACAACCTAACCTCAACCATGTTCCCACCAACATTCCCTTACTACATCATGATAGCCGACAGCAGCACCAACAGTAAAACACTTGCGAACGGTACATTCACTGATTCTTCTTTAGCAGTTTCTAACATTGCCTTAAGTTCATATTACACCAGTTCCAGCGTAACCCATGGTAAAACAACAACTTACACAGTAAAAGTTTCAAACAAAGGAAATAGTACTGCAAGCAATCTTAAAATAAATAATATCCTGCTTTCACCAGATTACACTAGCTACAATGTGGATGCTGTATCAAGAGGTAGCTTTGACTCATCTACTGGTACTTGGAACCTGGACAACTTAAATGCAAACAGTGACGCTATGATAGTCTTCACAGTAACTGCTAAAAAAGCAGGAATCATATCCAACATACCTTCTGTAGCTTACACAGATAACGGTGGAATTAAAACAGTTAGTGCATCAACAAGTAGCTTGCTTATAAACAAAGACATTAGAACCTCCTATTCCGATTCTATCAGTAAAACCAAGGTGAAAAAAGGTAGTTACTTCTATATCACTCTCAATATGAAAAACAGTGGTCTGGATACTTCAGGATTATACACAGTACAGAACAAACTTTCAAGTGCTTTCAAAAAAGTCAGTACAAGTCAAACATCTTCATTTAAATACAGTGCTAATAAATGGACAGGAAAGATAGGATCAAACAAAACAGTAGTCTTGAAAATGAAAATAAAAATGAATAAAACAGGAAAACACAAATTACCAGTAGTAATCAACGGCAAAACAATAAAGACGTACACCGTCAAAGGAACCTAATTACCGATTCGTAATTAGGATTTCTTTTTTTATTTTTTTGATTAAAAAGTAGGATTGATCAAATGTTGGAGTTATTATGGCAATTAGGAATATTATCGGCAGTTTTAGTCTTTGGTGTTAAAATAGGATTTGCTATGGGTTTTGCAAATATTTCAAAGAAGACAGCAGTAGCTATAGCAGTAGGTTATGGTGCAGGAATATTTATTTTGGCTTCTTTACTCACAGGATATACTGATATTGTTTATAAGGTGTTTTATGAATATAATTTTGTCATATTTTTGGTAATGTCTTTAGTAATCTCATATGCAGGTTTCCATACTATTCGAGAGTGGAAAGTAAATCATAAAAATCATGCAAAAGCATCTTGTGCTGCTATGATAGCACCATGTCCTTGCTGTTTCGGAGCTATTGTAACTGCTACTGTTATAGCATCTCCCCTTATAGGAGTTTCTACCGCAGCTATTGGACAATACGCAGCAGTTTTCTTAAGTTTGACCATAGTTGCTATCTATTTTACATCCGGTGCGATAGTAAAAATTGTTAAAAAGCCTTATCCTGTTATAATGGGTAATTTCATGCTTTTCGCTGGATTTTATTTGTTAGCTTCGGTTATTTTGTTGCCGAATATTAATAATGTTATCCAATCTCCAATGAAGCCTATTAACATGACTTCTATAACCCCACTGATTTATGTGGTTGTTTTGGTGATTATTTTAATGGTTTTAGGGTTTTACAGGACTAAAAAACACTTCCAAGGTTAGGTGATTATTTGACAGTTATTCCAGGTAGCGAAATTATTAATAGTACTTTATATGTTGTTTCTCAAAGTTTGCTTCTCCCTGTAATAATAACACTTTTGGTAATATTGATTTATGTTATTATTGAAGGTGGGGGGATAATTTCTGAGTATTCCATAAGGAGAAAAACTAGTTCTGTAGAAGTTGAAGACTTTATAAAAAATATTTCCAATCCAGGCACGCCAGAAAAGATTAATAAAGTTATAAAAAGTAGTAATCTTCCTAAAAGCCACAGAGAAATATTGGAGAAAATTGCAAAAAATAGTGACATAGGTGAGAAGTCTAGGGAAGTATTGGCCAGGAAGTTGATTGAAGAAGAAGAAATGAAATCTGTGAAAATAATTGAAAAAACAGATATAATTGCTAAAATTGGACCAGCAATTGGTCTTATGGGAACATTGATACCTTTAGGGCCTGGGCTTGCTGCTTTAGGGGCTGGAGATATTAATACTCTTGCACAAAATTTATTAGTTGCATTTGATGCAGCAATTATTGGTCTAGCATCTGCAGCTATTGCATTTACCATATCTCGTGTAAGAAGGAGATGGTACGAAGATCAGCTCTCAACGTTAGAAGTTCTAGCTGAATCCATCTTGGAGGTTTTACAGAATGCTAAGAAAAAAACGAAGACTATTGTCTAATGATGGTGAAATAGATCCCATGGTCTATGCAGTCAACATGGTGGATTGTATGCTAGTTTTAGCGGTTGGATTTCTAATCTTTACGGTAATGTCTTTTGGAATGCAAAATGTTGTTTTTAGTAGTGCATCACCCCAGGAGAAACAGGAGATTATGAAAGCAGTGGAACAAACAGTTGAGATTCAACAGGGAAAAGTGATTAATAACACTCCTCAAACCCAGTCAGGTGTAGGCAGTGGATATGTTCAGATGGGAACAGTATACAAAGATCCAAAAACCGGGAAATTGATCATGGTAGGAGGATAAATTTGAATTTAGATAAATAAGCGGTTTTAAAAAATATTATTTGGGGTGAAATCATGGATAGTTGTGTTTTAAATGATTATAGAGAATTATCACTTAAGATAAAGGACAAACTAGGATTAGAAAAATCTCCTGTGGCAATTAAACTTTTTCTAAAAGAAGAAGATATCCCTGAAGGAATACCAAAAATAGAAGCGAATCTTCGACACTGTGAAATGGTCCAAAAAGCAGTAGAAGGTGAAACATTTTATTCAACTGCTAATGAACAACAATTATGTAATGGAGCAGGAGCAATAGGCCTTACGGAACCATCTGAAAAAGTTAAATCAGGTGAAATGCATTTCTCTCTAGGAAAGTTTTCGAGTTTGGGGTCAGCAAAACGAACAGTAGATGCTATTCCAAAAATAGATCCTATAATGAAGGCAATAACATACTCTCCACTAGAAATATCCCCATATGATCCAGATATTGTTATTATAATCTGTAACCCACAACAGGCTATGCATCTATCCCAAGCAATGATCTATACACTTGGCGGCCGTTTTGAGGCAGACTTTGCAGGAATCCAATCAATATGTGGAGATGTTGTAGCAGGACCTTACACAACCAAAAAACCCAACATTACATTCGGATGTGAAGCTTCAAGGAAATTTGCAGATATAACACCATATGAGGTTATTGTTGGAATGAACGGTGAAAACATAGGATGCATTGTAAACGCCCTTAAAGGCCTTTAATCATAGGTATGAGAGACATGAAAATCTATAGAAATAATGAGAAAATATTTAAAATTAGCTTTCTTTTACTTGGAATTGTTTTGATCTTTTCTATTGGAATTAATACTACAGTAGCCGCAACCACACCTAATATTTATGTCAGCACCAATGGAAACGACAGTTGGGATGGTTTGAATTCTACTTATGTTGGCGATAAAAGTGGACCTAAAGCAACCATTAAAAATGCTACAAGCACTGTAAACGGTGGTGGAACAGTTTACATAGACAGTGGAACCTACAAGGAAAACAATATAACAATCAACACGAATATGACTATCATAGGTCAGAACCAAGAAACTACGATAATAGATGGAGCTGACACCAATAATATATTCAATGTTCAATCAGGAGTTCAAGTCACTATAAGCAATTTAACACTCCTCAATGGAACCTTCACAAATGGTGGCGCTATTTATAATCAGGGTAAATTGACTTTAAACAATAATAATTTCATTAATAACTCTGCAGTTAATGGTGGTTCTGTATACAATGAAAATAGTGGAACTTTGACTGTTACAAGTAGCAATTTTATTAACAACTCTGCAACTGATTTTGGTGGTGCTATTTACAATTCCGGTACTTCGAAAGTTAATGATTGCAATTTCACAAATAATATGGCTGGTATGGGGGGTGCTATTTACAATTATAGTACTTTAATAGCCTCAGGCAACAGTTTCACTGATAATGCAGCATGTGATGGTGGTGCTATTGTAAATGAGGATGTTTTAATTTTATCTAGTAGTAATTTCTCAAACAACACTGCAATGTGTGCTGGAGGTGCTATAATAAATTTTAATGCTTGCACCTTGACAGTAACGAACAGCACTTTCATAGGTAACACTGCCACTTTTGGTGGAGTTGTCGTAAATTATGGGATAGTGAATTTCACGAGTAGTAGTTTCTCAAACAACAATGCATCTCAATATGGTGGGTTTATATTCAATTATAGTATGGCTCAAATTCATTTTAACAGAATCATTGGGAACACAGCAATTATAGGAAATGCAATATACAATTCTTATGGAAATACAGATGCATCACTTAACTGGTGGGGATCAAATGCAGGCCCCCCAATAGGAGACGTGTCCGGTATAAAAGTCCCTCTATGGTTAGTATTAACGGTTACAGCTAACCCCAAAACTATCCCGAATAACACTCACTCAATAATAACGGCTGATTTAGTTCATGATTCAAACGGTTCTTTTCACGACCCTGTTAATGGTTATGTCCCCAACATACCAGTGAATTTTATCACAACTTTGGGTATCATAAACATATCATCCACAATTAATGGACGTGCACAATTCACTTTAAATGGTGGATCAAAATCAGTTATTACAACAGTTTCAGCTATGGTTGATAATCAAACCGTTAAAACCCCAGTTACAATAGATACTACCCCCCCAAAGTTACATTAACATCACCAAAAAACGGTGGAAAAGGATTTTCTAAAACATCTCGAATTGCAATTAAATTCAGTGAAAAAATTAAACCAAGCTTCAAATGGTCTAAAATCGTTGCAAAAAATAAATATGGAACAGTTAAAATCACTAAAACAATCAAAGGAAACACACTATACATCAAAATTAAAACTAAAAGATCAGCAAACAGCTGGTACACAGTCACCATACCACTAACAGCAATCGAAGATATCGCAGCCAACAACTTACTAGCTACATACACTTTCAAATTCAAAACAGGAACATAAAATATTTCTTTTTCTTTTTAATATTGACATTTATTTTGTCCATTGATATCCAGAAATATTTGGATATTACTAAAATTAAATTATTTATATCAGAATAGTTAGAAAAGGTATCGCTAACATTAACAGTCTTCTCAGGAGAAATAACACCTAATGAATATCAGATACAGCAAATTAATCTTGGAATGCTTGATGAAGAAGTTTCTGTTGAAGGGGTAGTTGTTAACATTAAAGAATCTTCTAAAATGCACACATACTTCTTAGAAACAATGGATAACAGTGGGAAAATGAATGTCGTAATTTTTGATAAAGAAGCTGATGATTTTGAAAAAAATAATATTGAAATCAATAATCTAATAAAAAGAAAGAATTAAGGTTATAGGCGCAGTTACTGGGTATAATGGTAGTTTAGAATTAATATTAAAGGATTCAAAATCATTAAAAATTATTGCATAAATTTGATACTTTTAATGATTCAGCATGTCCGAGATGTAAACAGAATTTTAGTATATTTTTGAGTTGTATTATTCATAGTAAAACCTTATACTTATTTTATTTATCATAAACTTTATCATCATCCTTAGGATATTAAAATTATTGAATATATGTGTTATTACTCAATTTGTCATCATAAAATGAGATAAATATTCCTCTCATGTGATATTTATTGAATTTGAAAAAATATTCATTAATATTCTTCAAATTAAAAATAGTAGAATATATTTTCATATTACAATAAATTGTGGGTTGTTGGAAGTCAATATTCTGAAACTATAAATTTAATATATTATGTTTCATATCTTAACATATTAAAATATAAATTATAAAATTGGAGTTATTTTTATGACAATGAAACGATTATTTGGAACATTTGGAGTTAGAAGAATTGTTAATCAGGAATTAACACCAGAATTTGCATCAAAACTAGCAGCAGCTTATGGTACCATTATAAAGGGAACTGTTGCTGTAGGGGGAGATCCAAGGACCTCTACAGAAATGATAAAACATTCTGTTATAGCTGGGCTGTTATCTTCTGGCTGCAAGGTAATTGATCTTGGAATTTTACCAACACCTGCTGTTCAATTTGCAGTTAGAAATTATTATGATGGAGGTGTAATGATAACAGCATCTCACAACCCTCCAAAATACAATGGTTTAAAGTTCGTTGATAAAGATGGTATTGGGATTCATGATGAAATGGAGGAGAAGATCGAAGACATGTACTTCAATGAAAATCCTGACAGAGTATCTTGGAATGAAATTGAGGAGGTTTTCGAAAACCATGGAATTATTGACGAGTATATTGAAAATGTTTTCAACCGTGTTGATAGTGATGTTATAAAAAAGGCAAAATTGAAGGTCATTGTTGACTGTGGAAGTGGGGCTGCTTGTTTCACAACTCCATATCTACTTAGAAAGCTTGGATGTGAAGTTACAACCATGAACTGCCAGCCTGACGGATTTTTCCCCGGAAGAAATCCTGAACCTACTTCAGAAAACTTACAAGAACTCAAAGAAGTAGTAAAATCCACCAACGCAGATTTGGGAATAGCTCACGATGGTGACGCGGACCGTACAATATGTATAGATGAGAATGGAAATTTTGTTTTTGGTGATAAAACCTTTGCATTGGTTGAAAAGGATATGCTAATTGAAAATGGTGGTGGAACAATTGTTACAACAGTTGCAACATCCGCTGCAATATATGACATCGCGAAAGAGTACAAAGGTGAGGTTATTGCTACAAGGGTTGGTGATCTTCTAGTTGCAAGGGAACTCAAAGACAGGAAAGGGCTGTTCGGTGGTGAAGAGAATGGTGGCTTAATATTCCCTGATTTTGTTTATGGAAGGGATGCTGCACTTTCAACTGCCAAAATAGTTGAGATAATTGCTAAAGAGAACAAATCCCTTTCAGAATTAATAGAAGAACTTCCAAAATACTATTCTGCCAAGCTCAAAGTTGAATGCCCTGATGATCTTAAGACAGATGTTATGGAGAAGATTGTTGATGCTACTTGTGAATACGAGGTTGATACCAAGGATGGTGTAAAAATATTAACAGACGAAGGATGGGTTATTATAAGACCTTCAGGGACTGAACCAATATTCAGATGTTTTGCAGAGGCTGAAAACGAGGAAGATGCAAATAAAATGGCTGAATGGGGGATTTCACTTGTTAAAGAAAATTTGGAGCGATAAATAAATAATCTACTCTTTTTAATCTTTTTTTATAAACTTTCAAATTATTTTAATTAAAACAAGGTATTCAAACTTAATTAAAATAAAAAATTTATTCAACACCAAAGTTTAATCAGAATAAAACCCATAAAATTCTGAACAGTAGGCACACATCGGATATTTATCATATTTGTAATGACTGGAATCGTCCTTGTTTATATCAAATTTTTTGAGGCAAAAGTAGCAAGTTTCGATTTTTTTATCATCTTCTTTGCTTTCGCATCCACATTTGCAGGAGTTCTCAAGATTATCTTCTTCTATTTTAACACCTCATGAATCATATTTTGATTAATAAAACTTATTTAGATAACATATTAATTTAATTCCATTTCTTGTAAAATATTCAAAGATTTTTTTTATTTTTTAAATATTTTATTATATTCATAGTTTCTATTTATTATATTCCAATTTTTTTTCAAAATATCAAACTTATTGATAAGGAAAAAAATTTTATCGATAAACAATATATTATTCGTCATGAAAGTGAAGGGAAAAAGACACAAAGTGGCATGGGGTATCACCGGTAGTGGTGAAAAGATTTTGGAAACAGTTGAGATTATGGAGGAAATGAAAAAAAAGTATAGAAAAACATTTGATATTAGAGTTTTCATCTCCAAAGCAGGTGATCAAGTTTTAAAGTATTATAATCTATCAAACACACTTGAAACTATTTTTGATAAAACATGGACAGAAATAAATGCTAATGCACCGTTTTTAGCTGGGCAAATTCAACTTGGGAAATTTGATTTCTTGTTGCTTGCACCTGCAACATCCAATACAGTTGCAAAGATATCTCTAAGAATAGCCGATACTTTGCTTACAAATGCTGCTATAATGGGTCAGAAGACGTATACTCCAATTTATATTATGCCAACAGACTTTAGAGAAGGCACTATAATTACTCAGTTACCTAATGGAAAAGATCTGAAAATTAAAGTTACACACGAAGATGGAAAACACGTAGAGAATGTTTCTAAAATGTCTAACACCTTCGTTTTTGAACACCCCAGTGAGATACCATCTATATTTGAGAAGCATGCTGGTTTCATTAGATAGTTGTGGATAGGAACTGTAATGTTACATTGAGGTTGAAAAGTCCATCATCTTCATTAAGGGTCATATCAGAAATACCCCTGAAGTAGTGGTCGACTTCCCCAGTACCGGCTATATTTACTGTTAATGGTTCCACTTCGTTTATATTTTTAAAAAAATTAGAAATATCCATTAATTCTGATTCAGACCCTTTAAAGCTTACTACAACACTACCACCAGTCCTCGACTGTATAGTAACATGTTTATCATCTACTTCAAGTTTTTCTTCAGTTTTTTTTGAATTTCCTCTGTTTTTTATAAACAGTACATTGGATTCATCCATTATTTAACCACCTTTCAAAGTTATTAAAAGTTTTTTAACACAATATATCGATATTATATTATGTATCTTGAGGTATAAACTTTTTTTCCTTTCAAGGTTTAAGTTGATTTAAACATTTATAAAAGAAAATAAACACTAACTAGTGATTTTATTTATCAGAACTTGTATCCAATTTCTCTCAAGAACTTTTTCCTAAATGCAACATCCTCTTCAGTTTCTATATCAACTGGCTTAGATCCATCAATAATTCCGATTATCCCTCTTCCTTGGTCTGTTTCTACAATAAGAACTTCAACCGGATTTGCGGTTGCGCAAAAAAGATTCACAACTTCTGGCACACTTTTTATACGCTGAGTTACATTAATGGGGAATGCATTTTTTAGAAAAATTAAAAAAGAATGTCCACAACCTATTTCAAGCATTTTCTGGCCTGCAAGCTCCACCAAATCATCACTGTTTCCTGCTGTCCTAACAAGACAGTCCCCTGAAGCTTCTGCAAATGCTAATCCAAATTTGGCACATGGAACTGTGTTGAATATTGCTTCATAAATGTCTTCAACTGTTTTAATGAAATGGCTCTGGCCTAAGATGATATTACATTCATCTGGAACCTCTAATTTAACTACTTTTATTTTGATGTCCATGAAAAAACTCCATTTTTGTTCTAATGTTTTTTATGATGAACATCCTTTATCTAATTATATTAACTCTAATGATCATTGAAAGGTCAGTTTTTTTTTACAAACTACTTTACATTTGGAGCGATCATTATATATATTAGAAATTTTCATAAATTGTCATTAACAATCATTATAAATATTCTAAATATTTGAATTTAAAATTTTAATATTTTAATAGAACCAAAATTTAAACAAGGGCTTTTATCCATTAATTTATTATAAGAGGGTTCAACATGAAAGAGAAAATGAAAGAAATTGCTCAACGTATCTCAGAGTTAAGGGAACTTTCTGAAGTCGATACTGAGGAAATGGCAATCCATCTGAATGTACCTGTAGAAACTTATGTAGGTTATGAAGAGGGAAAAAATGATATTCCTGCAAGTGTACTTTATGAAATTGCCCAGAAATTAAATGTTGATATGGGACTCCTTCTCACTGGAGAAGAAACAAGGATGCACATATTCACAGTTACAAGGAAGGGTAATGGTATAAGGGTTGAAAGGAGGAAACAGTATAAATACGAAAACCTCGCTGAAAAATTCATACACAAAAAGGCAGAACCATTTGTAGTTACTGTCAAACCAAGGATCGAGCAAGGTAAACCAACAACCAACTCACATCCTGGCCAAGAATTCAATTTTGTTATATCTGGATCACTGAAGATATACATACACGATAATGAAATTATTCTTGAAAAAGGAGATTCAATTTTCTTTGATTCATCTTATGAACATGCAATGGAAGCTTTAAATGGTAAAAAAGCTAAATTTCTAGCTATAATCCTTTAGCCAACTAAATTTTAGATTAAGTAGATATTAAAATATTTATTTGGGGGAAAAGGGGAATAAAGGGGTATTTATAATGGCATCGTTATTAAATAAATTCGTTTCAAAAATTGATTTCGAATCATACGAAGATTTTGAAAAAAATTTCAGGATAATAGTTCCTGAAGAATTCAACTTCGCCTATGATGTAGTTGATGAATATGCGGAAAAATATCCCGAGAAAATAGCAATGGTCTGGTCTGATGACAATTCTGACAGGATATTCACTTTCAAGGAGATGAAAATCTACAGCGACAAGGCAGCCAATTTATTCCGAGATTCTGGCATTAAAAAGGGCGAAACTGTAATGCTCACCTTAAAAAGTAGGTATGAATTCTGGTTCTGCCTTCTTGCACTGAACAAGATAGGTGCCATACCCATTCCAGCCACTCACATGCTTAAAGCAAAAGATATAGTATACAGAATTGAAAGTGCGGATATAAAAATGGTAGTCTGTATAGCCGAAGAACAAGTACCTGAATGCGTTGATGAGGCAGAAAAAGATCTTGGGGCGAGAAATCTCATAAAAGCAGTAGTTGGAGGGGAAAGAAGAAAAGGATGGATAAACTTCCGTGAAGAACTTGAAATCGCATCAGAAGAATTTGAACGTCCTACAGGGGAAGATTCTACCTGCCTTGATGATCCTTCGGTTGTTTACTTTTCATCTGGAACCACCGGACTTCCGAAGATGATACTTCATGACTTCACATATCCTTTGGGACATATTATAACTGCACAGTACTGGCAGAGAGTTGTTGATGATGGTCTACACTACACAGTAGCAGATACTGGTTGGGCTAAATGTTTATGGGGTAAAATATACGGACAATGGATATCTGGAAGTGCTGTATTTGTGTATGATTATGATCGATTTGACGCAGGTAAAATGTTAGATAAAGCATCTAAACATGGTGTAACCACATTCTGTGCACCTCCAACAATTTACAGATTTTTGATAAAGGAAGATTTATCAAAGTACAATTTTTCAACATTGGAGTACGCTGTAACAGCAGGAGAGCCATTAAATCCAGAAGTTTATAATAAATTTTATGAGTTCACTGGATTGAGGTTGATGGAGGGGTTTGGACAGACTGAGACAGTCGTTTGTATAGCCAACTTCCCTTGGATGAAACCAAGGCCAGGGTCAATGGGAAAGCCGGCTCCTGGCTATGATATATTCTTAATGGACAAACATGGAAAAATTTGTGATGTTGGTGAAGAGGGTGAACTGGTTATAAAAACAGTTGATGGGAAACCGCCAGGACTCTTCGGGGGATACTACAAAGATCAAATCAAAACTGATGAATCATGGCACGATGGATACTACCATACAGGGGACACAGCTTGGAAGGATGAAGATGGATATCTGTGGTTTGTTGGCAGAAATGACGACATAATTAAGAGCTCGGGATACAGAATAGGTCCTTTCGAAGTTGAAAGTGCTGTTATATCCCATCCTTCGGTCCTTGAATGTGCCATAACTGGCGTTCCTCACCCAATTAGGGGGCAAGTGGTTAAAGCCACCATTGTACTTGCAAAAGGTTACGAACCATCAGAAGAACTAAAGAAGGATATTCAAAACCATGTAAAAAGTGTTACAGCTCCCTACAAATATCCTCGGATAATTGAATTTGTTGATGAACTCCCAAAAACTATCAGCGGCAAAATAAGGCGTATTGAGATAAGGGAAAGGGATGAAGAAGAACAGGGTTAAATTTAGATTATTATTAAATACTCGATAATATTTTGATTTTAAGCTTAAAATAATCTGATTAAGTCAAATAAATCGATTAAATCATCTGTGAACCAAATACTTAGATAAATGTTTTAGATCATCAGGAAATAATAGGTTCAAATAAATAAATTTTAAACAAGTATTTAAAAAAAAACTTATAAGATTTAAATTGAGAAAGATTGATATTATGTCAGAAAAAAAGGATAAAAAGGAACCATATCCTATAATAAACACTTTAGAGTGTAAAGAATGTGAAAGATGTATTTTAGCATGTAGAAAAGGTGTTTTAAAAATGAGCAGTTCCCTGAACGAAAGAGGATATCACTACGTAGAATACACTGGAAAGGGATGTACTGGCTGTGGGGACTGTTATTATACTTGCCCGGAACCACTTGC
>Ga0302164_10000420_pt1 | contig 14565 bp, 14 predicted proteins | sample I_Fen_E3_1_FD_193500 | JGI IMG/M metagenome (GOLD analysis project Ga0302164, IMG submission 193500) | Peat permafrost microbial communities from Stordalen Mire near Abisko, Sweden - I_Fen_E3_1 | ecosystem: Environmental > Terrestrial > Soil > Wetlands > Permafrost | place: Sweden: Abisko...
TCAGAGATTAGAAAGACATTTGTAAATAACTAACCCCATGAGAATACTTAGAATCATTTCAATACTGGCATTCCTTATAGCTGCTACAACTTTTAGTGTAGATGGTCAGTGCAAAGCATTCGCTAAAAAGGTCTGTATCCCTGAACTGGGAGCATACACGCATGATGGGAACTATCATGCTGCAATACTCGTTGAAGGCGAGGAAGCTGAACTTTATAAGACATTTTACTCCGATATGGAATACCGAGTTTCAGTATGCGGAGAAGATAAACTTCCGGAGGTTGAATTCAGAGTGCTGGATGCCAATAAGAATGTGCTCTACTCAAATAAGGACGCAAACTTTGCTAAGACATGGGATTTTAAATTGCAATCCAGTCAGCAACTTAAACTGGTTGTTAAAGTTAATTCATTTAATAAACCAGGTGAAACACCAGCCAGCGGATGCGTTGCAATAATGTTCGGATTTAAAATAAAAAAATAATATTTGAAATACCATTTTTATCTGCAGGAATGTTGCATGCAACGTCCCTGAATGTTTTATTGATGTTTCACCAATTTCGGCGCCAGATATTTTCCTGTATACGATTCTTTGCATTTAGCCAGATCCTCCGGTTTTCCTTCAAAAATAACCCGTCCGCCTTCTTCACCTCCCTCTGAACCAAGATCAATAACCCAGTCGCAGCTTTTTATCACCTCCTGGTTATGCTCAATGAGGATCACCGAGTGACCGTGATCTACAAGGGCATTTATTGATTTAAGAAGTTTATTTATATCATGGAAATGCAACCCTGTCGTTGGCTCGTCAAAAATAAATAATATGTGTCCGCTGCCACGCTCCTGGCTAAGAAAATATGCCAGTTTAACTCTCTGGCTTTCTCCACCTGAGAGAGTGCTTGATGACTGCCCCATTTTAATATATCCAAGGCCTACATCTGCAAGTGGTTTCAGCTTTTCAGTTATTCTTTTCTCATTCTTTCCGGGGTGTGCATTAAAAAAATCAATCGCTTCATCTATGGTCATCTCAAGCATATCATAGATATTCTTTTCATAATATTTTATATCCAGGATATCTTTCTTGAACCTCATCCCTTTGCAGTTTTCACATGTCAGTTCAACATCAGCCATAAACTGCATTTCAACATGTATTATACCTTCCCCCTGACACTCCTCACATCTTCCTCCCTCAATATTAAATGAAAAATGTGATGCCTTAAAATTGTTCTGGACTGATGCCTGGAGTTCAGAATATAATTTTCTGATTTCATCATAGGCTTTAAGATATGTAACCGGATTTGACCTGCTTGATCTTCCAATCGGATTCTGATCAACCATCTCTATACCCGACAGGCCTGCAATATCGCCTGTGATCTCTCTGTGCTGTCCTGGTTTTAGATTTGTTCCGTTAATTCTGTCAGACAGGACTTTATATAATATATCAGAGACAAGACTTGATTTGCCCGATCCGCTTACACCTGTAACAGCAGTAATGGTATGAAGCGGAAATTTTACATCAATATTTTTGAGATTATTTTCTCTCGCTCCTTTTATTTCAATAAAGCTATTCCATTTTCGTCTTGTTCGCGGAATTGGTACGACAAGCCTGCCACTAAGATAACTGGCTGTAAGTGATTTGTTTGAGGTTGAAAGATCGAGTCCCCCCTGATAAACTACTTCTCCGCCCAACCTGCCAGCTTCGGGACCCATGTCAATTATTTCATCAGCCGCTCTTATAATCTCCTCTTCATGTTCAACTACAAGTACAGAATTTCCGAGATCTCTTAACTCCTTCAGAACTTTAATCAGGAGATTGGTATCACGGGGATGAAGTCCAATGCTTGGCTCATCCAGGATGTACATTGAACCGACAAGGTTGCTTCCCAGAGAAGTAGAAAGGTTTATTCTCTGAGATTCACCTCCTGACAACGATGCAGAAAGCCGGTCCAGAGTTAGGTATGGAAGTCCTACATCAATAAGGAATTTAAGCCGGATAGTGACCTCCTTCAGAAGTCTTTCTGCAACCTTTGCATCAGTCTCATTAAGCTCAATTGAAGAAATAGCCTCATATAGTTTTCCAACAGGAATTGAGACAAGTTCCTGAATGGTTTTCCCGTCTACCTTAACATATCCTGCCTCTTTTCTTAACCGCGATCCTTTACATTCAGGGCAAATAGTTTTTCCACGATAACGACTAAGTAGTACTCTGTATTGAATTTTAAATTTTTTCTCTTCGAGATGGTCAAAGAACTTATTTATACCATAGAAGTATTTGTTTCCTTTCCACAGAAGATCTTTTTGTTCATCAGTTAACTGATAAACAGGTTTGTGTATCGGGAAGTCAAATAATGCGGCATTGGTGATCAGTCTCTCTTTCCACTTTTTCATGGTTTCACCTTTCCAGCAAACAATCGCATCCTCGTATACAGAGAGGTTCTTGTTTGGTATCACAAGGTTCTCATCTATGCCAATAATCTTGCTGTATCCTTCGCATACCGGGCACGCACCCAAAGGATTATTAAAGCTGAAAAGATATTCATTTGGCTCCTCGAATAAGATTCCATCTTCTTCAAATTTATTTGAAAAGCTCTCTCTTATTATATTGTTATCTTCAAGAACTACTACCTGGCAATATCCTTTGCCTGTTTGAAAAGCGGTCTGAGCAGAATCAGCAGCCCTGCTGAAACTGTCGGCTGAGTGTTCAATTACCAGCCTGTCAATCACAATGTTTATTTCCTGACCCGGTTTGTATTTTTTAAGAGTTTCAGGTTCGTCAATTCTAACCAGTTCTCCATCCACCTCAATCCTGTTAAATCCCTGTTTTTCAAGAAAGGAGAAATATTCTGTAACCTTAATATTTTCAGGTATTTCAGCCGATGATGTAATAATAACCTTTTTCCCTTCCGGCAGACAAGCCAAAAAATCAACAATATCGTCTGCACTGTGTTTTTTGACTTCTTTCCCTGAAACAGGAGAGAAGGTACGGCCTATCCTGGCAAAAAGAAGCCTCAGATAATCGTATATTTCAGTTGATGTTCCAACTGTTGACCGTGGGTTTCTTGAATTTACTCTCTGTTCAATTGCAATAGCAGGTGGAATACCATTTATAAAATCAACTTCCGGTTTATTCATCCTTCCCAGAAACTGACGGGCATATGATGAGAGACTTTCGACATATCTTCTCTGCCCTTCAGCGTAAATAGTATCGAAAGCAAGGGAAGACTTTCCTGATCCGGAAACTCCGGTTATTACTACAATTTTGTTTCTTGGAATTTTGAGACTAACATTTTTCAGATTATGTACCCTTGCCCCCTTGATTTCAATATAACCCTGCATACCTAATCCTTTAAAATTTTTTTGTTAATTTTCTGTTAAAGCTCAAAAGTAATACTTTCAAATCAAAAAAATTGCTTTCTTTGTATTTGGAATAATTACTAACGAAAAACAGACTGCCTATAAAACATCTCTACTCTAGTTAATTTAAAGAGTGAGTTATGAATAAAATGATTTCCGATTATGAACTTATCCTGAGGTTCATAAAAGGCGAGCAGTCCTGCTTTGAAAAGCTAATCCACCGACATAAAAACAAAGTTTTCGCTTATATAAGTCTTTATATTCGCGATCAGGCTCTTGCTGAAGATATCTTTCAGGATACATTCCTTAAAGTAATTCAATCCGTGAAAGCAGGTAAGTACGCCGATAACGGGAAATTTATCTCCTGGGTTATGCGTATCGCCCATAACCTGATTATTGACCATTTCCGCAGAATCAAGCAGATGAATACGATTTCGAACGATAACTATGAATCTGACTTGTTTAATTCAAAGGCCTTTGCTGAAGACAATGTGGAAGACAATATGATTAAGCGACAGATCCAGAAAGATATCCGGAATATGATCAGCCATTTGCCTGATGATCAGAGGGAAGTAGTAATACTAAGGCATTATGCAGGTCTGAGCTTCAAGGAAATTGCCGATATAACTGATGTGAGTATAAATACAGCTCTCGGCCGGATGAGATATGCCCTGATTAATATGAGGCGGATAATGGTAGAGAAAAATATCAGCCTTACTCTGAATTGACCTTTGATCGTTTACCAGAATTTTCTTACTTATACAATAATAATTAACCAGGGCCGTTTTCAAATAAATGAAAATATGAAGCCTATGGTATTAATTTCTACTCAATTTATCACACTCCGGGAAATCAAAGTTGAAGAGATAGATCTTATTGAAGATGCGTGGGGAATAAACTCTGAATTCTGTGACGTGATTGACCTGCTCCGGGAAATTGAACCGATTCCGGAGAGATGTTTGACAACGAACCTGATAAGCAAGATCAGGAAGATAGTTTAAAAGATTACAAAGCGGGCTGCCTAAAAGGGCAGCCTTTTTTTTGTTCTGGTCTGATTGAAATTTACACTGAATTATTTGTTATTTCAATTTAAAGTAATATCTTTGTGATATTAATATAATATCATATCCTATGAAAAAAGAAATTGTTGTGAAACCTGTTTCCGGTTATCTGGCAGTACTTCTGGCAATAGTATTCATCGGCGTAGCAATTGCCGGCTTCGTCGGCGAAATTGTATTTCTGGGAGCAATTAGTCTGCTGCTGTTCATCTTTACTGTAATTGGATTCACTGTTGTTGATCCGAACGGATCGTGTGTTATGGTTCTGTTCGGCGCCTATAAAGGTACAATCAGGAAAAACGGATTTTTCTGGGTAAATCCGTTTTATATTAAACGGAAGATCTCACTCAGAGCAAGGAATTTTAACAGCGAACCAATAAAGGTCAATGACAAAATCGGTAATCCTATAAAGATCGGCCTTGTCCTGGTTTGGAGAGTGGCCGAAACGTATAATGCTGTTTTTGATGTGGACGATTATCAGCACTTTGTTTTGGTTCAGAGTGATGCAGCGCTCAGGAAGCTTGCCGGATTATACCCTTATGATAATTTTGAGGATCACGATGCGGTAATTGCCCTCCGTAGCGGGGGAGAAGAAGTAAACAATGAACTTGAAAAAGAGATAAGGGAACGGCTTCAGATTTGTGGCATTGAAGTAATTGAAGCCAGGATCAATTATATAGCTTATGCCGAGGAGATAGCAAACGCAATGTTAAGAAGGCAACAGGCTTCAGCTGTGGTTTCGGCCCGCTTCAAGATTGTGGAAGGTGCAGTTTCGATGGTTGAAATGGCATTGGAACAATTATCTGTTAAAAATATTGTGGAGCTCGACGAGGAGAAGAAAGCCGCTATGGTAAGTAATCTTATGGTTGTACTCTGCGGAGATAAGGACGCTACACCTATTGTCAATACAGGAACTTTGCATTCGTAATATGAGTGAGAAAAAACCATTTGTTCTCAGGATTGACCCTGATAAGCTGAAAGCTCTGGAGAAATGGGCTGCAGATGAATTTCGCAGCACAAATGGTCAGATAGAATACATTCTTGACCAGGCTCTCCGGAAATCGGCAAGATGGAAATCAAAGTCAGAAAATAATAATAAAGAATTATGATGGACAGCTTAAAAAATAAAAATGACTCCGATAATGACCAGGTTTTAAAATATACCTGTCCGAAGTGCAGCAATAAGCAATACGAAATTGGTGAAATGTGGACTTTCAGCAGCTTCTGGACAAAAATATTTGAACTTCACACAAGAAGGTTTACATATTTAACATGTCAGAACTGCAAATATACAGAGATATATAAAGTTCCAAAGAAAAGGATCGGGGAGGTAATAAACTTCAAGGCAAGATAGAATCCCTTCACTGATTCAGGAAGTATATGGAATGGCAGGCAGCAATGCCTGCCGTTTCTGTTCTCAGCCGGCTGGCACCAAGATGTATTGAAAAATAACCGCTTCCGGTTGCAGATTCTATCTCCTCTTTAGTGAAATCGCCTTCAGGTCCTATCATTATGACCGCATTCTCATTTTTTGAATAAATGTCTGAAATCTTACTTTTTTCTATTGAATTGTTGCAGTGAGCAATCATCCTGACTCCATTTGTATTTAAACTGATAAAATCTTTGAAAGTGCAGGGATCATTTAGAATGGGTTTATTTGCCTTGAGTGACTGTTTCATTGCTGAAACAATTATGTTGTTGATTCGTCCGGATTTTATTCCGGGCTTTTCGGTGTTTTTGCAAATAAGCGGAGTGATTTCATCAACACCTATCTCGACAATTTTTTCAATTAACCATTCAAATCGTTCAGGATTTTTTAATAGTGAGATTGCCAGATGAAGCCGGTAATTACGTTTTTCAAAATCATCAATTTTACCCGTAATTTCAATTATGCACCTGTTTTGATCTGGTTCACTTATGATTCCTTCATATATTCCCCCTTTCCCGTCAATAAGTCTTACATAGCCCCCTTTCGACATCCTGAGGACTCTGACAAGATGTTTTGATTCATTTGGATCAAGAGAATAAGTATTGCCGGTAATATCAGGGGCATAAAATATCTGCATAAAAGTCATTTTTTGTAAAAATAAAGAATTTGATTTAACCTTTGAGTGCCTTTTTGAAAACCTTTGCGTTCCTTAGTGGTTAAATTTTTTACCACAAAGGGCACAAAGTACAACACAAAGGATCACAAAGTAATTAAAGAGCATTCTGGAAATGAAAATCGGACTTATATCTGATACCCACGGCTGGATCCACCCGCGCCTGTTCGATCATTTTGCTGATTGTGATGAGATATGGCATGCAGGTGACATTGGTAACGTTGCCACTGCAGAAAAACTTTCGGGTTTCAAATCCCTGAAAGCAGTTTATGGCAATATTGATGACGCAATGGTAAGAAGGATTTATCCGGAGAACCTGATTTTTATGGCTGAAGGAATGAGGGTCCGGCTCACCCATATTGGAGGAACTCCAGGACATTATGACCGCAGGGTTTTGCCGGAGTTAATCGAAAATCCTCCTGATATTTTTATTTGCGGACACTCACATATAGCCAAAGTGATGTACGATAAGAAAGCAGGGTTTCTCTACATTAATCCAGGTGCAGCAGGCTATAATGGTTTTCACAGGTATATGACGGCAATCAGGTTTCAGATTGACGGAAAAAACATTCATGATCTTGAACTGATAGAGCTTGGAGAGAGGGGAAGGATCATTTAACCAGGCCATTCAGGTCACCGGAATTATCCTCAGCTTTATTGTCCGACATTCTCTGAAGAAACCTACCAAGCCGGTCCTCAACAGCAATCATGTATACATAAGGTACTTTCCCGGATGAATCAGGATGTTTCCTGTCATTGAGTTTTGTTTTGGAAATTATACTATTGAAATTATTATTACCCGATTGTGTCATCATGACACCTCTGAAATAAGAGAAATAATACCATGTTGCCTGGTCGGCTTTCAGATAAATGTCAATCATATCACCCGATCTCCTTCTCCGAATTTCAATATAGCCATCAACATAGACATTAACAGGTTGTTGTCCAATGAATCCGACACCGATTTTACCTTTCGACCTGAATGAGGATGTGGCTTCATTCCAGAAGAGATTTACATCGTTGAGCAGCAGTTTGTAATTAAATTCCTTTGGCAAATTCTTTGTACCTCCAAATAAATCAATGTCCTCCTTCAATTGTGCTGCAACATTTATTCCCAAGAGATCCTTCATCCCCTTGTTGTTCAGATCTGAATTCAGATTTACAGCTTTAAGTGATGGCATCATTCTAATCTCATCAGCCATAACCTTTATTGCTTCGGACGAGAAGAAAAAGTCGAGACCCAGGATTGCCTCGATATTTACCTTATTGGAATCAAGTTCATGGATTACTTTACCGGCACTTGTAAGTTTTACAAGGTCAAATTTTGAACCGAAATCAATATTACCCTCAGCTGACAATACACAGTAGTTTTTGTCAAATGCAATCATATTACCCGGAAGAGTCTGATCAATCAACTTTTCACGGGATGTGATTAAGTACCTGCTTTTTGATTTATCATAATAAAGCCAGCCATTTGAATTTATCAGGTCAACATCTGACCAGGATTTTTGCGCAGAGAGGAACGTCGGATAAATATGTATGGAATCCACGTTAATGAAAGATCCTGAAAAAACCAGGTTATCATTTATGTCCCTTGGCTTATCACTGACAGGTATAATTACATTTTTTGGGTCGATCTCTGATTTAAATTTTATGGTATAACTTTCTATTGCCTTACAATTGTGTATAATACCTGCTGCTCCTGTGAAGGAAAGATTATCGGCATGGGCTGATAGTGCCACATCGCCTGTGAAAGAGAATGCGGGACTTAACATGAATTTCTGTGATACCGGAATATAGCCTTTTGCATAAGTTGTTGCCGTATCTACCTCCAGTTGAGGAAAATTTATATTCTGGATATCTTTATTCTCATCAATATAATCATAAACTGCGCTTCCTGTGTATCTTTTTGTTGATTCAATGTCGATCTTTGCTGAATGTAGTATATGTTTGTGGTTAAGCGCAATAAATGCATCCTGCATCGGTTGGATTTTTGCTCTGCGGTTAATTATTATTTTACCGCTGGGTGGTTGAATAAGGGCATCTGCTATATGAATATAATTTATGTTTTCCGCCTCAATATATTCCTCGTCGAGGTGATAGCTTCCTTTCCAGGATGAGAAAGAGACGGTATCAGAAAGGTTATTTGTGGCGAAGAAAGTCGGCTTATCAAGCCTCTTGAAATCTAGCATTAAGAGCTTATCAGTTGTTAAAAGCGGAGTATTTGACTTTCCTTTTTGCTCCATATTAAGGATTCGGTTTTCCATATTATATGTAAAGTCCGTCATGGTACAGACATACTGGATCTCAGGGAATTTTACAAACGAGGAATCAGTATTCAATCTGAAGTGTGCCTGTTTGAGATCAAAATTGATTTCAGTATTGGCGTTTTCAGCAATAAATGAATATCCGTTTGTAGTAAGTGATTTTAAAGTATAATCAGCAGTGTCCGCCTTTATCGCATTCGATGCGAAACTAAAGAGTTTGGAAGTGACCCTTGAATCGGTTAAATTAATAATACCAGTTCCATTTAGCTTTGCAGGTGAGAGCGTTAATTTACCATCAAGAGTGGTTCCGTTCTCGAACATATTAAACGTTTTTCCGGTAGCAGGAGCAGCAATCCATTGATCTTTCGTGGTGAGCCATTTAATCGCAACATCCTTGCTGTCTAGCACGGGGAATATTCCTGATCCGTCTTTTTCAATATTAAAGCTGGACGCCTGGGTGAGCATAGAATCAGGAAAAAATTTAAATTCATGAGATATTGTTGTAGAGGTAAGATGCTTTATTTTGCCGCTTCCGGTCAGCCCTTTATTACTCATGCTCAGAGAATCATATAACAGACCTCTGTTCCCATAAATACTTATTCCTTCGGGAGGTACAACCATGTTGAAACCCAGGGAGTTGTTTTCCTGTATAACAAGATACTGACGCATTGGCTTGAGAATATTTCCTCCCACAAATTCTCCGGAAAGTTTCATATCCTGGTGAGTATAGTGATCTATATTTTCATAGGTGAAAGGATCTACTTTGAAATAAAAATCTTTTTGTTTGTAGACACCCTCAAGTCCGTGGATCTTATCATAGAAAATATAAGAGTATGTGGATGCATTTATTATAGGATACTGCTTCAGGCTCTTCAGTCCGGATTTATTATTCGGATTGTCGATATAAAGCTCGCCTGTTCCCAGCTGAATAAGATTATCAACACTTTTAATCAGAGGATTACCCAACATGTCCTTCTCTTCTGTCTCTACTGAGATTTTAATCGAATCAATTTTCTGGAGATTGATCATAAATGTATCGTAGTTGAACAAGAATTTATGACCGAAAACAGTAAAGAGGCCGGCTTCAACAACACCATCAAAACTCAAATTTCTGTTTTTCCCAATAGTCAGTTGTTTATTATAGGGATAAATAGCAACCTTCTGTGAATCGCTCAGCAGGACACCTGTGACTCCGTTCACCGTCAGTCCGTATTTCTTGAGATCAAGTATTGCATTATCTGTAGGTGTTTTCGTCTCACTGACAATATCAATGATATCATAGTCTTTTCTTTTTGCATACGAATCAAGGAAATCCTTGGTTTTTTTCTTTATTGTGACCTCATTGTTTGTCCTGTCATAGAAAATAAAACCCTTATTAGCCATATCAATACATAATCCGGTAACGGCTTCCACCGGCTTATTAAGCCATTTGGCAAAGTCGGCTACCGGAAATGTCTCAGAATAAAACCACTCTGCAAATTTTGTAAGGCGGTTAAGAGGATGGTATTCGTCGATGCCCATCAGTTGCATAAAATATGTTGAATTAAAGAAAGAGGTGGATTCGAATTCAGCCTGGCCCATTGATGCACCTCTCGCATGTGAAAGAACAATCCTCGATTCATTCATATTCCATGAAAGGTATTCAAAATACATATCAAGGTTGTGAAATGAATCGAAATAAGGACTCTTCGAGACAGGATTGTTTGTCCGGAAAAGATTTACCTGCCTGGTTTCAGAAAAGTAGGAAAACCCCAGATTCGAATGGTATATTGAATCTTTATCAAGATACAAAGACATGGTCACTTCCTGACTACTCAATCCCGATTTGGAGAAAAGGAATTCCTTTGAACGTATTCTCAGATAAAGAGTGTCATTTCTGAAAAGAGTTATTTTAGCCGGATTAGCATTTTTACCTGTTCCTTTTACAAATGCCCCTTCAAAGGTCAATCCTCCTTCATAGTTAACCCCTTTGTAGAGGTTCTTAATCTTAAATTCTTTTTTATAAGTTTCAAATTGAGGGAAATTTGCCTTTTCTTTATTGGGAAAACTTACTGCCCGATCTACTAGTGAGCCTGTTACAGGCTCTTTAAAATAGTTTGTATAGGTGAGTTTTGCAGTATCAACAGTAAAACTGCTTTTTGTCATATTAATTGAAAAATCAGTTAGTTCGGCAAAAACGTCTTTTCGCGAAAATCCTGCTTTTTCCCAGGTAACGATTCCTTTTGTACCTCTGAATTGTTTTATCTCGGGATAATAATTCCCCGTCACATTATATAGTTCCGTACTATCACTCTGAAAATAACATGTGAGAGTTGAATTGGAAACCGCAACATATATTGAGGTGTCATGCAAAAATTTAAGTTCATTGTTTTTTACTTTCCATTTTACACTCCCTGACTCGAAGAGCACATTCTCCTTGACCAACAGGCAGCTGTTTTTGAAGTATTGGTCTATATAATCGTTAGTATTACTCTTGCTGAATGCAATTTCACTTAACCCGTCAAGCCAGTTAGTAAAAAACGAAACATCGTGTGTATAATCGATGAAATAATTCAGTGTTAAAAGGAAATCATTGAAGTGGGGGACTGGTCTCATTTGTCTTGATGAGAGTTGACTCGAGACATTAATTATATTATCCATCATATCAGGGCTGAAGGCAGCGCTGTCCCACCTGGTGATGAATGTATTAAGATTTGCAAGCTGCGCAGGGTTAAGGTTCGGCCCCATAAACGCTTTAAGTTCGCTCGGGAACTTGGTATGATCACCTGAAAATGCTGTTTTAGTCTGGGAGCACAAAACTCCAGTGATTATCAACTCCAGAAAAACACTCAGATATATCAGCTTTTTCAACATTGTTTTATTTAATCAAACATTGACCACTCCTTTTTATTTTGCGCCCCAACATTTTTACCCCCCATCCCCCCTGAAGGGGGGCTTGTTCACTGCTTTTTTTTGCCCCCCAACCCCGCTAATTGAGGACTCATCCACTTATTTTTTTGCCCCCCAACCCCCCTAAAGGGAGGCTTGTTCACGGATACTTTGAAAATTTTCTTAAAAATAGAGAATGTATCCCCCTTTAGAGGGCAGGGGGGCATGGAGGTTAAAAAGCTTCCACAATTGCAGTGAAATCTTCTTTCCTGAGGGCTGCACCTCCTATAAGACCGCCATCAACATCGGGTTTGGAAAAAATTTCAGCAGCATTTGATGGTTTGCAGCTGCCTCCGTAAAGAATCGGCAGTTTTTTGGCACAATCATTTCCATATTTCTCCTTAACCAGCTCACGTATATACTTGTGCATCTCCTGAGCCTGGTCAGGGGTTGCTGTCAGCCCCGTGCCGATTGCCCAAACCGGTTCATAGGCAATAACAATCATATCCATTTGTTCCTCGGTGAGATTAAATAAGCCCTCCTGAAGTTGTCTTTTTATAATCAGGAAGTGTTGTCCTGCTTCCCTTTCGCTCTGAACCTCACCGATACAGAAGATAACCTTAAGTCCGCTGTTTATGGAGAGTAGTGTCTTCTTATTTATGAGTTTATCATCCTCGTGATAATAAGTTCTTCTCTCAGAATGACCGAGTATAACATACTGGGCACCTGTGCTTTTTACCATCCAGGCTGAAACTTCACCCGTATAAGCTCCTGATGGTTCAGCTGCGCAGTTTTGTGCACCGAGGGCTATTTTTCCATGTTTAAGTATATCAGCCATTCCTGCCAGATGAATGAATGGCGGACATAAAATAACCAATGCTTTTTGCGAGGGAGTTTCTTTAAAATATTTTTCAAGTGACCCTGCAAACTTAAGGCCTTCTGCAAGATCCATATTCATCTTCCAATTACCGGCAACAATCTTCTTTCTCATATAAATCAAAGTTTTAGATGTAATACTTATAATTTGTTTAATAATTCAATTTAGGTGATTTGTAATAATTAATGTTCCGCCTGCTTTAAAAACCACTGCTTTTCGGGAACATTTGTCCATGACCATTTTCCAAGGATTGTTCCATTTTTAATTAATAAATAACCCGGATTAGCTCTTATCATCGTCTTCAAGGTTGTTTCATCTGCGGAACAGAAAGTCAATCCGTTTTCATAATTTTTCATATCATCTTTTCCTGAGGAAGTAAGTATATAAAAATTAATGCCATTGACCATGCAAAAATTTCCAAGTTCAAATCCGTCAGCTAATGATTTTTGTCCTGCTTCAGAAAGCTTTTTAGCAATCATTAAGACAGAATAACCTGAGAAAGATAGTATTTTTTGAGTCAGATCCTCTCCGTTCAATGAGGTTATGATAAAATCATGAATCGGGGGCTTATATCCGCTTTTTATAAGTATGGACTTCTGATCAATGAATGTCCATGTTGAATCATTGGCCGGATAGTTGTTGATATTAAATTCTTTTTTTACCCCGTTCTTTTCATAAATAAAAGTCGTACTGTACTTATCAGCCGGGGCTCCAACGGGGATAACCATCTTATCGGCAATCTTTACGCCTGTCTTATAAGGAAGAAAATCAATAACAGGGAGATATCTGAGATTTACCAGTGCAAAAAGAATAAACAGTGAGATTACAATAAATGTTATAATCCATTCGGTTGTTTTACTGAAGATATTCCTGATATGATTCCTGCCTGTGAAAAGCAGGATCAATAAGCCAGATAAGACAATGTTCTTGCCGAATGTCTGCCAGTTGGTGAGATGTATTGCATCGCCAAAACAACCACAGTCTGAAACAGGATTTGTCAATGCAAGTATAAATGTGACAGGAGTAAAGATTACAAGCAGGATAAATACCCCCCAGATTCCTGTTTTCTGCCTGAATCCAGTGAGGACGGAAAATCCTGAAATAAATTCAGCAGTGCAAAGACAAATTGAAAGAGGAAGACTGAGATTATTTAGAAATTCAAGATTAAAAGCCTGAAAATAATCATGAAATTTATAAGCTGACCCCAGTGGATCGATAGCTTTTACTATCCCTGAAAAGATAAATACAAGGCCTATGATTATTCTGGCTGTGATCCTGAGTATCTTCATATCATATAAACTTTCTCATTTTGAAAACCTTTATCATATGATCGAATATTTCATTAGGGGGACGCATCATCCCTTTACTTGAACTGCAGTCAATTACCGCCAGCCGTTCATCTGTTTCAGAGATTCTCATATATACATCCCTTACATTCTTTTGAAATATCAGACTCTCTTCGTGAATATCCCTGGTACCGTTAAGATAATTCCGGTCATTTCCTGTTCTTATATTTGTTAAATTATTTTCAGTAAAAGCGAAGGGTACGTCAAGAAAAATATTAAGATCAGGTTTTGGGATTGCAAAATGATTAAATTCAAGAGATAAGATCCAGTTCATAAGTTTGATCTGTTCAGATATCACGGTTAATTTGGCACACTGATAAGCTATATTGGAGTAAGTATACCTGTCCAGAAGAACAATTTTTCCCTCTTTTAGCCAGTTAGTTATCATAGAGGAAGCGTCTTTTCTGTCACCAGCATACAAAATTGCAACCAGATAGGGATCTACCTCATTCAGAGCACCAAATTCACCTCTTAAAAATCTTGCAATCAGCTCCCCGAAGTATGGCGTTTCTAATCGTGGAAAATGCAGATATTCGCAGTCATTACCTTTATTAAGAAAAAAGTCCCTTAAAAGTTCAATCTGTGTAGATTTACCGGCTCCATCAACCCCTTCAATTACAAAAAGCTTCATTATTTACCAGATTTCATTCAGTACAAATGTAATAAGCCCGGGGCAAAGATGGAAATGTATGGAGAGTT
>Ga0302164_10000421_pt1 | contig 14503 bp, 5 predicted proteins | sample I_Fen_E3_1_FD_193500 | JGI IMG/M metagenome (GOLD analysis project Ga0302164, IMG submission 193500) | Peat permafrost microbial communities from Stordalen Mire near Abisko, Sweden - I_Fen_E3_1 | ecosystem: Environmental > Terrestrial > Soil > Wetlands > Permafrost | place: Sweden: Abisko...
GTAAAAATGGGCAAATACCCATGGTGGCTGTTTATACCGGGCATATTGAAAATGTTAATCAATCGCAGTGTATTGCTTATAGTTTGGATGATGGTGTTACCTGGACAAAATATGCCAACAACCCGGTGCTTGACCTGCATAAAAAAGATTTTCGGGATCCAAAAATATTCTGGTATGCACCAAAAAAATATTGGGTAATGGCATTGATGTTTCCGGTAGAGCATATGGTGCAATTTTACTCATCCCCCAATTTAAAAGCATGGAACCACTTAAGTGATTTTGGCCCCGCAGGTGATACCAGCGGTGTATGGGAATGCCCGGACTTAACGCAAGTGCCTGTTGAAGGAGTAGCCGGTAAGCAAAAATGGTTATTGCAAATGTCGCAGAATGCCAGCATGCAATATTTTGTGGGTGAATTTGATGGTGTAACATTTACCAATGAAAATGCTACTGATAAAATTAACCGCCCCGATTATGGCCCGGATTATTATGCGGCTATTGCCTACAATCAATTACCTGCAAGCATTGCACCTGTTGCAATGGGTTGGGTAAACAACTGGAATTACGCCAATGATATTCCCACCACGCCATGGAAAAGCGCCATGGCTTTGCCAAGAAATTTAAGTGTAAAAAAAATAAGTACCGGCTGGGTGCTGCTACAAAAACCTGTGGCTGCCATTACATCGTTAAGAAAAAAAATATTTCACTTACAAAATGAAACCGTGATTGATAAAAAGTTGTTGCCGGTAAAGAGTAAGCAATTTGAAATGGAGCTTACTGTAGAACCGGGTACTTCATCTGTAAGCGGTATCAGGTTTGCTTTGGAAGGTGATACTTATTTTGAAATGGGTTATGATGCGGCCCAACAATTATTTTACATCGACAGAAGTAAAGCGGGTAACAATGCCTTCAATAAAAATTTTAACAAGGCCAGTCGTTTTGAAAAAAATATTGCCTTACAAAACAAGAAGCTGCAATTGCATATTTATTTTGATAACAGCATTGCAGAAGTGTTTGTAAATAATGGTGAAGCAGTTTTTACAACCCAGCTTTTCCCAGCAGAAAAAAACAACGGCATTGCATTGTTTAACTCCGGCGTAAAAAGCAAATTCAGCAACATCAGTTTATGGCAAATGAAATCGGCGTGGTAAGCAGCAATTTTTTATATTGCAGGAAGAACAGTGTTTTAATGAAATTATATTAACTATATCTATATGAAAAAATGGGTGATTGGTTTTTTAGTGATTGCAGGCCTTGCAATTGGATGTATTTATTTTTTTATCCCTTCTACTATTGTGGTTTCCGAAGCAAAAAATATTAAAACTTTCCGTGCTGCGGTGGCAAGATTTCTTACCAGTAAGGAAAAGATGGGGCAGTGCTTTAATCATATTGCGGTAGAAAAAGACAGTGTGTTTAGCTATGGTGGATTTAATTTCAGCATCAATAAAATTATTTACAACGGTAATGTGATAAGAATAACGGCAGACGGGCTTGATGTAACCAGTAATTTAATTCCGCTTGAAGTTACCAAGGATTCATCGTCACTGCATTGGGTGGTTGAGTTTCCGGCAGCGGGTAACAACCCCTTTAACAGGATCAGACAATATAATACTGCAAGGAGATTAAAAGAAAGTATGTCTGGTTTGTTAGACGTAATAAAAACCTACCTGGAAAACCCGGTAAATATGTACGGTATTGAAGTAAAGGAGATACAGTTAAAAGATTCCTTACTGATCAGTACCAGAAGTTCGATCAATAAAGAGCCTGATGTGAACGATGTATACCAGCAAATTAAAAAATTACAGGATTACGCTTTAAGCAATAATGCCACTTCTACGGATGCGCCAATGCTGCATGTGCAGCAGAATGATGCCACGCATTTTGAATTCATGGTAGGGCTTCCGATTAATAAGCCTGTTCCGGAAACCAATGATATCAAAATTAAAGTGATGCCTTACGGAGGCAGCATGTTTACAGCAGCAATTAAAGGAGGGCCTGAAGCAATAAAAAATGGGATCAAACAACTTGGTATTTATAAAGATGATACTAAAAGAACCAGCCCCGCCATTCCTTTTGAATTACTTGTTACCGACAGGAAAGCTGAGCCGGACACTTCAAAATGGATCACTGTGTTGTATTATCCTGTAATGTAATTATTTGATCTTGGTAAACTGAATGATCCTTAAGCTGTCGTTATTTTTTGCCAGGATAAATGCCGGCTGATGATTAATACTGATGGGCTCTATATGGCGCACCTGTCCTTTTATTTGCAACCCGTTTATATTTTCTGTTTCAAATTTATTATTCCCCTTGTTGATCAACAATGTACCAAAATCCGCATCGTACCTTCCCATTTGAATATTGTTATCATAAAAATTTCCGGTAAGTAAAATATCGGGCCATTTATCTCCATTGGCATCTACCACTACTGCACCACGTAAAGCGCTTAATTGAGCCTGCCACGGTAAGGCCTGTGTGCTAAAATTTAAGTTGCCGTTATTGATCAATACAGCACTGGAAAAATAATTGGCCGTTAATACTTCAGCTGTCCTCAATTTTTCATCCGGAAAAATTTCATCCAGTGTTGCCTTGGCAAAATCTGCCGCATATAAAAATTTCTTTTTTAAAAAAGGTAATTGCTTTTGTAGTTCATCTTTATTTGCAAATGGTATCTCTTTGCCACCTAAATAGTATGTAAGTATCTGGTCATTTTTACCGTCCCCGTCAAAGTCGTTATAATAAAGCCGCACAGGCTCCTTTTCTGAAGCCTGCAGGCGGGAGTTTAAGCCAAGGTTACCTGCTATAAGGTCTGTATTTCCATCGTTGTTAATATCAACAGGTAATAAAAAATTCCACCAGCCTTTGTTAGTGCTCAATGCTTTTTTTGTAAACGATTTATTGTTGTTGATAAATGCATCAATACCGCCCCATTCGTTGCATACGATCAAATCTTTGTCACCATCCTTGTCTATATCCAACCACAACGCTTGTGTTACCATGCCTTCATTGGCAAGCCCGGCGGCATACTGCTCTGTTACATCCGTAAATTTCCCTGTACCGTCATTTTGTAATAAATATGAACGGGGTATTTTTCCATAATTCCAGGGCACTACCCTTCCTCCAATAAAAATATCAGTAAACCCATCGCCATTAAAATCGTAAGGCACAATGCAAGACTGTGTAACAAAAATATCTCCAAATGCATTCTCCAATTTTTTGAAATTAGCCTTGCCGTCATTTAAATACACCCTTGGTTTTAAATGTTCATCCTTGCCATAAAATTCATTACCACCGGTAGCAATTACCAGGTCAACATTACCGTCATTATTTACATCAATAAATTTTGCATCCACATCTTCGCACATACTATCTAAACCCATTAGTGGTTGTGGTACCTGAATAAATTTTCCCCCTGCCTGCTGTAAAAAAATTGCGTTGCGGTAGGTTTTAGATGAGCCAATAAAAACATCTTCCAAACCATCATGGTTAATATCCCCTACTGCCAAAGCAGGCCCTTCTGTAGAAACCATATGGGGAATTAAAAACTCCCGGTTGAATTCAATAAAAGGATTTTCCCGATGTTTATAATTCAACCCCGTTTGATCTGTAATATCTTCCATTGGCCGGGTGGCATTTTTATGATACCCGGTAATTACTGTATAATTAAATTTGGGCAACCCCGGTTGATAGGTGAATGAAAACTGCGACTGGTCTTTTGCAAAACTGATCTTTTGAAAAGAGTTATCAGGCCATATTAAAAATGCGGAATCAATTTTTGTATTGGCCAAACCAATATGCAAAGGTTCTTCCATACTCGACTCAAAACCTTTTACCGGATTTTTTTCATAGCTTCTGATAGTACTATCTGCAAATACAATTATTTTAGCCCCCACTGCATTGATGTTAGCGGGAGCTCCTTTTAATTTTACCGATGCAAAAGGTTTGTCTTTTTTGTCGTTGCTTTTATTTTCATACACCAGCACAGGTTCATTTACATTATTTACCACCACATCTAAATCGCCATCATTATCAAGGTCGGCATAAATAGCTCCGTTGGAAAATGTGGGTACCGATCCGTTTATTGCGGTATTCATGTCCTCAAACAGCATATTGCCTTTATTGCGGTAAAACTTATTGGGTATTTTTATTTCGGGAAATTTATTGACCAGGGCCATATCTTTTTCGGTGCCATTACTGGCATGCAACTGCTTTTGTATTTCGCCATCCGAAATAAAATTGGCATAGTCCATATCATTCATCCGCTTGGGTATACCATTGGAAATAAACAGGTCTTTCAAACCGTCATTATCAAAATCCATCCACAGCGGCGCCCAGCTCCAGTCTGATGCATACACACCCGAATACAATCCCGTTTCGCTGAACATTCCGTTTCGCCTGTTGTACTGCAAATTATTGCGGGTGTACTGGTAAGTGTATCCAATATCAATTTTATGATAAAAGATATCATATTCATCTTCTCCCAAAGAACGTTTTAAAATATAGGGATCAGAGGGTAGCATATCCATCGAAATGATCTCGGGATAACCATCATTGTTTACATCGGCCACATCCACCCCCATAGAAAACTGGCTGGTATGCATCAGGTGCTGGCTGCCCTCTTCTGCAAATGTTCCGTTGCGCTGGTTGATATACAAATAGTCATTTTCATGAAAATCGTTGCCCACATAAAGATCTGGCCAGCCATCTAAATTAATATCGGCAACGGCTACCCCAAGTCCGTAACTAATTGCAGAACTGTTGATCCTGCTTTGCTTGGTTACATCTGTAAAATGATTATTACCGTCATTTCTGAATAAGCGGTCGCCGGAAAGTAAGTTATAGGTACCTAAAAAATCCTGGCGTGGTGCAAAAGTGCCGTTTTGATGTACAGAATGGTTCAATAAAAACATATCCAGGTCGCCATCCATATCGTAATCAAAAAATACGGCCTGTGTGCTAAAGCCCGAAAACTCTAAACCGTATTGCTGCGTTTCATCAGCGTAATAAGGCACACCATCGGCAATACCTTTACAAATAAGCAGCTGGTTTTTGCCATGCAGGGTTTCAAAATTGCCTACTTTACAGATATAGATATCCAGGAGGCCATCGTTATTAATATCCACTACCGAAACGCCGGTGCTCCAGGTATTATCCTGCGGAATTTTAGTGGCGGCCGTAACATCTTTAAATTTTAAATTGCCTTCATTTAAAAATAATTTTCCTTCTCCCTGGTTAGAGGCAAAGAACAGGTCTATCTTTCCGTCATTATTAAAATCGCCGGCGCCAATACCGGCACCATTATAAAAATACATGTAATGAAACATGTTGAATGAATCAGTAGGTGTAAGGGTGTTACTAAACTTAAGGCCGGTTTGTTTTTCATTCAGTGTTTCAAATAATACTGGTGTATGCACTTCAACTTTATGTGGGTTGCATGATAACATAATGATAACGATGAGTACGTTGAGTAACCTGGTATTTTTTATAATTGCGTACATGAAAACTAATTCGTTTTTTTATTTTGTGGCAGCGGCTTTGCTAATTGATATAAAACAGGAACAGCATCGTTTTGTAAAAATAAAAAAGCAGTACTGTTTTTTATTTTTACTGGTACTATATCCCTGACCATTCCTTTTAATTCCAAGCCAGCATCGCCTGGTTTAAGTAATGTAAAATTTCCCTTACCATTGTTTATCAAAATTTGTCCCGGGCTTGCGTCCAGCCTTCCCAGCTGGGGCTGAAAATTAAATTCATTGCCGCCTATGATAAGATCGGCAGATCCGTCGTGATTAAGATCTGTACACACAATTGCTTTTATGCAGGACATTTGTGCCATCACCGGCAATGTTTGTATGGTAAATTTTCCATTGCCGTTATTTATTGCAATAACCGATGGTGTATAGTTGATCTGTCTTATTACAGCTTTTTTTAGTTGCTCAGGAGTAAACAATTCTTCAATCGATTTGTTTGCATATTCGGTATAGTGCAGGTTCTGTTTTTTAAGTACAGGTAATTCGTCCTGCAGGTCACGTTTCATAAACACCGGCTTATCTTTTCCGTTAACAGTTTTTGTAATGATCTTATCTATTCTGCCATTCTCATCAAAATCGCCATAGTACAATTTTAAAGGATTTTTTTCATCCGGCCGTAAATTAAAATTTTCACCCAGGTTGCCCAGTACCAAGTCTTCTTTACCATCACCATTTACATCAGCTGTGGCTACACTTTGCCACCAACCGGACAAATCAGAAAGATTAATTTCCACTTCGGTAAAATGATCTTGCTGAAATTGGTATACTTTCGGGCTCATCCATTCGCCCACAATCACCAATTCTTTTTCTTTATCCCCGGTTACATCACACATTACGGCGCCGGTAACCATGCCTGCTGCATTGATGCCAGTCATTTTATTTTCGGCCATATCAGTAAATATACCCTTGCCGTTGTTTATATAAATATGGCTTTGTGGTATCATGCCATATTCTTTTGAAACTGCATTAGCCCCAACAAAAAGATCCAGGTCGCCATCTTTATCAAAATCATAAGCAAGCGCAACGCTGATATTATCTTTGTTCAGCGGAAAAGCATTATAAGCAATTGTAAAATTTCCCTTGCCATCATTGATAAATAGACGGTGCTGCAATTCCCTTGTACCCGGTGCGGCATTATTACCACCTGCCCCTATAAACAAATCCATATCCCCATCTCCATCAGCATCAAAAAACAACACTGCAGCATCCTCAAATGTTTTAAACTGTTTCAGCTGCGGAATATCTTTTTTTATAAACCCAGTATTGGCTTGCAAATACAACTGGCCTTCCTGTTCAGATGTTCCGCTGATAAAAATATCCTGTAGCCCATCTCCATTCACATCTGCAACAGCAGCTTTTGGCCCCTGGTGCGACAACATTTCCGGAATAGCTTTTTCTGCATAAAAGTCAGTGTAGTCCGGTTGCCGGTGCTTATCAAAGGTTGATGCTACAGCAGTTAATAATGGTGCTGGTTTAATTTCTGCCGCTGCAATTATTGTTGTACCGTTTTCAGGTTGTGTTACGGTAATAACTTTATTAATTTCGGGATGACTGATTTTTGTAAAAGTGAGATCGGGCCAGTAGATAATTATGGAATCGATAGCTGTATTTTTTCCGATACCGATGATCTGTTTATAATCAACCGACGATTGAAAACCCCTGCTGGGAATAACTTCTTTACTTAATTGCTGGTTCCCAAGGTACACAACGATCTTAGTGCCTATGGCAAATTTATTTTTATCTTTTCCTTTTACTGAAATACCAATATAATTATTGTGATTTATTTCCCGGCTGTTATTTTTAAATATCATCGCCGGTTCGTTTACGTTATTCACAACAATATCAAGGTCGCCATCATTATCCAGGTCAGCATACGCTGCACCGTTACTAAACGAGTTTTGAGCAAAGCCCCAGTCGGCTCCCTGGTCGGCAAATTTTAAGTTACCGAGGTTACGGAACATTTTATTAGGTACGGCTATGGAAGGAATTTTATTTACCAGTTCCGAAAGGTCTTTTCTGCCGGTAGCAATCATTTTTTCCTTTATTTCGTTGGCGCCAAAGTCTAAAAAATCCTGGTTGGTTAAATCCCTGTAAATACCGTTGCAAACATAGAGGTCGTTAAGGCCGTCGTTATCAGCATCAAACATTAATGCACCCCAGCTCCATTCAGAAGCATTAACACCACTGTAATTGGCAATATCTATGAATTTTCCATTGCCGGTATTCAGCTGTAAAGTATTTTGTAAAAACTGGTGGTGAAAATCATTTCTTTCTTTAAGGCGATATTGATCAATATCGTCGAAGCTCAAAGTTGTTTTTAACCGGTAGTCGTCGGCCGGCAACATATCGGTGGTAAAAATTTCGGGATACCCGTCGTTATTGATATCCCCCATATCAGCGCCCATTGATGCATAGCTGGTATGCGATATCTTATCATCCAGCTCGTCCTTAAAAGTGCCGTTCTTCTGGTTAATGTACAAATAATCTCTTTCAAAAAAATCATTGGATACATAAATATCAGGGTAATGGTCTCCGTTAATATCGCCTACTGTTATGCCCAGCCCAAAACTCATTAGTGAACCATGAATGCCTGCCTGTTGGGTTACTTCTGTAAAATGCCCGTTGTCGTTGCGGTACAAGTGGTCGCCACCACCTTTTAAATTATCTGGCACCGGCCATTTATCGGCCGGCAGATCACGCTGGTGAGGATATCCTAAACTATTTACTGCTACAGGGCTGTTGTTAATGATAAAGCAATCCAGGTCACCGTCCATATCATAATCAAAAAAACTGGCTTGTGTGGAATACCCTGCATCTGCCAAACCAAATTCTTCGGCCCTTTCAGTAAAAGTTAAATCATGATTATTAATAAATAATTGATTTTTTCTTAGCGCAGCGTTGTTCATATTACCAGCGTTGCAAACATAAATATCCAGCCAGCCATCATTATTTACATCTGCAAATACAACACCGGTACTGAATTGCTTTTTATCAGTAAAGCCGGCCTTAGCAGAGATATCTTCAAACTTAAGATTGCCTTTGTTTAAGAATAATTTATTGGCGCCCTGGTTGGCAGTAAAAAAAACATCCGGCAAGCCATCATTATTGATATCACCTATCCCTACACCTCCTCCGTTATAAAAATTACGGTAATTAAGTATATTGATGGAATCATTATCCTGCACTTTATTATTAAAAACAATGCCTGTATTATCAAGCGATTGAAATAATGTTTCAGCTTTTTTATTTTGCGTGCAGGATATACCCAGCAGTACAAAAAAAACTGAAGACAAAAAATATAATTTCAACCCGGTAAGGCTGTTTACCTCCGCTGGATGTTGTTTACGGGATGTTATGTAATGTTTCTGTAACACTTATTAAGGTATCCAGCTCAGGGTTCAAACTCAGGATTAGTTATGCTGCTGATGCAATTTTTTATTTGTGTAAATAATTAATTTTATACAAAACAGGAAAATTATTATTCTGAAGGAATAGCAAGCCATCCGTTTTATTAACTTTTATTTTTTCAATGTCTCGCACCACACCGCGTAGATGTAAGCCTGTTTCAAACGGGTCTTTCCAGGTAAAGTTTCCTTTGCCGTCATTCATCAATACATCGCCAAAGCTGGCATCCAGCCTTTCGTATTGCGGTAAAAATCCAAACTGGTTGCCTCCCAAAATAAGATCAGTAAACCCATCATTATTTAAATCGGCACAATAAACTGTATTTACGCAACTCATCTGCATCATCACCGGCAATTTTTGAATGGTAAAATTTCCATTACCCTTATTAATAGCTACAACAGAGGATGAATAATTAAACTGCTTTATAATACCCTTGTTTAAAACTTCGGGCGGAAATAATTCCTGTATAGATTTTTTAGCATAATCGATATGTTTAAGGTTATGCTTTTTTATCACCGGCAATTGTTCTTCTAAATCCCGTTTCACTACTACCGGTTTATCTTTTCCTTCAACGGTATACGTAAGCACTTTATCTACTGTGCCATTTTGATCAAAATCGTTTAACCATAATTTTACCGGGTTATTTTCGTTGGGTTGCAGGTAAAAATTTTCGCCAATGTTTCCAATGATCAAATCGAGTTTCCCATCATTATTTACATCTGCAACACAAATGGTTTGCCACCAGCCAAATAAATTATTAAGATTGGTTTTTACTTCTTCAAACCGGTCTTTTTTAAATGAAAAAATCCTTGGTGTCATCCACTCTCCAGCAATAATCAGTTCTTTTGCTGTATCTCCTGCAACGTCAGCCCACACCGCATTGGTAACCATACCAATTTTTGATATCTCAGGATTTTTGGTAGCCGCAATATCCGTAAAGTGTCCGTTACCATCATTTACAAAAAGAAAACTGGTGGGATCAGCGCCATACATTTTCGGGTAACTTCTGGCCCCGATAAAAATATCCGGACTTCCATCGCCATTAAAATCATTTACCGCAGCTACTGCAACATTCATCCCCACCGATGGAAAAGCATTGACATCAATAGTGAAATTTCCTTTTCCGTCATTTTTAAATAACCGCAGTTGTAACTCCCGGCTATTTAAATCATTATTATTACCTCCCGGACAAATTAATAGATCCAGGTCGCCATCATGGTCGCAATCAAATAAGTTTACCGCTACGTCTTCAAAAGATAAAAACTGTTGAAAAGCTTTTTCTTCTTTCTTAACAAAAAGGCCGTTTGTATTTTGAATATACAATTGGCCGGAATGTTCTGGTGTGCCACCAATATACAGATCTTCCAACCCATCTCCATTTACATCACCCACTGCAGCTTTGGGGCCTTCACGCGAAAGCATTCTTGGAATATTTCTTTCTGCATAAAAATCCACCACATCATTTTCCTGGTGTTTATCAAAAGATGTTTTGATTTCAGTGAACATCGTTTGTGAAGCAATGATTTCCTTTTCTGTCATTAATTCCTTCTCCTCATCCTGCTGCACAGTTAAAATCTGATTGATATTGGGATGGATCATTTTTTTTACTGTTCGGTTAGGCCAGGTGATGATCAATGAATCCACTGCAACAGCTTTACCTAACCCAATTACCTGTTTATAATCAACAGAAGATTGAAAACCCCTGCTGGGAATAACTTCACGTGTTAATACCATGCCATTGAGATAAGCTTGTATCTTACTGCCCACCGCAAATGGATTTTGTCCTTTCCCTTTTAATACTATTTCGAGATAATTGTTTTTATTCAACTCCCGGGAATTGTTTTTATATACAAAGCTGGGTTGGTTTTCATTATTTACAATCAGGTCAAGGTCGCCATCATTGTCCAGGTCGGCGTATGCTGCACCGTTTGAAAAAGTGGGTTGTGTAAAACCCCACTCGTCACCAACATCAGCAAATTTTAACTGGTGGTCATTTCTGTATACCTTATTCTTAAGTGGTGTTTTAGGAATTTCTTTCAGCACCTGGTCTACCTCATCTTTCTTTCCTGTTAATATCATATTGTGCACCACATCATTTGCAAAAAAATTCATGAAGTCCAAATCAGTTACATCATGATTAACACCGTTGCAAACATAAATATCATTCCATCCGTCATTATCCATATCAAACATTAAGGCACCCCAGCTCCAGTCGGTAGCACTAACACCTGCGTAGTTTCCAATATCAATAAAGTCACCATTTTTACTGTTCAGTTGCAAACAGTTCTTTACATAGTGATAATAAAATCCTGCTTTAACCTTTCTGTTAAACATGTCGATATCGTCAAAAGCCCCGGTGGTTTTAATACGGTAGTCAGAAAGCGGCAGCATGTCTGTTGTGAAAATATCGGGGTAACCATCGTTATTGATATCGGCAATATCTGCCCCCATTGAAGAAAAGCTGGTATGCTGCATTTTTTCCTCCAACAGGTCTTTAAATGTACCGTTCTTTTGATTGATGTACATGTAATCACGTTCGTATGAGTCATTAGCCACATACACATCAGGGTATCCATCTCCGTTAATATCGCCAACAGAAACACCCATTCCAAAACTTATCAGCGTTCCGTGAATGCCAGCCTGCTGAGTTACTTCAATAAATTTTCCGTTATCATTCCTGAAAAGGTGATCCCCGCCGCCTTTTAAAAATTGGCCAACCGGCCATTTACTTTCAAACAAATCGCGTTGATTGGCAAACTCCAGCTGGTTAACCGGTATAGGGCTGTTATTGATCATAAAACAGTCCAGGTCGCCATCGCCATCATAATCAAAAAAAGAAACCTGAGTGGTGTAGGCAGCAATATCTAAACCAAATTGTGCTGCAGATTCAGTGAAAGTGAGGTTGTGGTTATTAATGTACAATTTATTTTTTCTGTTACCTGTTTGCATGTGCCCCGAAGAGCAAACGTAAATATCCAGCCAGCCATCTCCGTTTACGTCGGCAAACACTACACCGGTATTCCATTTATCGTCTTCAATTATGCCTGCCGATTTGGAGATGTCATCAAACTTTAAATTTCCTTTATTAAGATACAGTTTATTATTACCAGCATTGGAGGTCAGGAATACATCCGGCAAACCATCATTGTTAATATCTCCAATGGCAACGCCACCGCCGTTATAGAAATTACGGAATAAAAAACTGTTTTCTTTTTTCCCGTCATTTACTTCATTTACAAAATTGATCCCGCTATCGTTTACCAGTTCAAATAATGTATGTTCAGGTTTTGATTTGCAGGAAAAGAAAAGCAGGACACTAACAATAAAAAAGCATCTTGTACACAGGTTCGTCATAAAATGATTTACAGAAAGTAAAAACAAAAAGAAAGGTCAATTAAATTGACCTTTCTCAAAGTTATACTATAATATGATTAAACATGGTTATTAATAGCCTGCATTTTGAACCAGGTTGGGATTAGCTGCCAAGGCCTGACTTGGAACAGGGAATACCAAATATTTGGGATCGTCTGTTGGTTTATATTGCCATGTTTTCAGGAACATACCATAACGGATCAAATCAGTCCTGCGCACTTTTTCCCAGTATAATTCTCTTCCTCTTTCTGCCAATAAAGTTTTAGGATCTTCTACGTTAGCTGTGTTAGCTAAAACAAGTGGCCCTACCATTGGGGCAGCTTTTCTGGCAACCCTTAAACCATTAACTAAAGCCAATGCACCCGCTGCATCAGGAGCAGCTGCACGTAATTTAGCTTCTGCAACCATCAATACCACATCAGCATACCTGAAAATTACTTCGTCATTACCGGCGTTATTTTGGTAGTAAGCAGAACCATTGGTAAAGTCGGGGCCGTATTTTTCAACACGTATACCAGTAATTTCAAGGTTGTTGCCTGTTTCCTTCATATCGCTTGCAATTGCCGGATCGAAAGCTAAATTATTAGCTGGGGTTTTCCTGTCTTTTTCTGCAACACCATTTTCATTGTATTGCTGACCGATCATAAAGCCCGGCCTTTGTCCTGAAGCATTTGTTACGCCTGGATAAAACCTTCCACCAACTCTTGAGTCAACAGCTGTATCTGCATAACGACCGCTTTTATCAGTAGCATAGTTGGCAACACCTACCATTGGTGTTACTGCGCCAAAACTGTTATAGAAATCACTGATGGTAGTAAATCCGTTCCAACCTGCGTTAGGGTTGGTGCTGGTTTCCTGGTTGTAATGCAATGTTTTGCACCACTCTCCACGTACATCACTAACATTAGAAGCCGAACCTGAATTATTTACGATGGTGAAGATATTTTCAGTTGAAGCACCATTTAATGCATCAAAGTTTTTGAAATATTCACTCATGTAAGAATAATTACCACTGGCGATAATACTATTACCAATAGAAATAACCTGTTGCATATCTGCATCTGCAAATGTTGGTGCGGCCCTGTTATTCCATGCACCTCTGTTCAATAAAGCCTTCATCAATAAAGTATTGCCGGCATTCTTTGTTGCTACGCCAGCGCCGCCTGCTGTTGGCAGGTTAGGTATAGCGGCAGTTAATTCATCAATAATAAATTGAGAAGCTGCTGCTCCTGTTTTTACTGTGGGTGCGTTCAATAAATTATCACCCGGGTTTCTTACAGGGTATTGCCCGTACAGATCCAGCAGGTAATATAATGACAAGGCCCTTAAAAACTTTGCCTGTGCTGCTTGTGAAGGTGAAGGAGAAAATCCTAACACGTTGGTAGCATCAAAATTAAGTTTGTTTAAAGCATTGAACACGTTTAACACGTAAGCATGATCAGCATTCCAGGTATGGTTATGCAATACACGCCAAACGCCGTTATCATCCCAGTCTCCACCTCTTGTAGGAACCAGGGCTTCGTCAGAAACGTTTTCCTCTAAGCAGAAAAGCAAGTCCTGTGCTGTAAATGGGCCTCCTAAATCGGCATATGCACCCTGTAACAATAAGCCTACGCCGCTTGCGCCCAGGGCATTGGCAGTCTGACCATTGGTCAACCTGCTGTTTAAACTCTCATCCAGCTTTGTACAACTCACTGTGGTGAGTAAAAGAAGGGAGAATAATTTTATATTTTTATACTTTCTCATAAATTTAGATTTTATATAAATTATAATGTGAATTTAAATCCAAATGATATAGCCCTTGCCGTTGGATAAGGTATATATTCAATTGAACGTGATGGATAATTGTTGTTGCTCTTGTCTACATTAACTTCCGGATCGAATCCTGAGAACTTAGTGATCACAAACAAATTGCTTGCACTAACAAAAGCATTCAGGTTCTTAACATATTTACCTGCATTACCGATGTTATAAGACAATGAAACGTTCCTCAGTTTAAAGAAGTTGCCTTTTTCCAGGAACCTGGTAGAAGCACCTACAGGGCTGCTTGTTTTTTCTGCAGAATTGTAAGCATTCTTATCAATGTTTCTGCCATTTGATATACCAGAAATATTGGTAACACTGGTTGCAGTATTATTGTATATCAGGAACCCGGCAGCACCTCCACAGTTTACAACAAAATTAAATTTCTTGTA
>Ga0302164_10000422_pt1 | contig 14500 bp, 8 predicted proteins | sample I_Fen_E3_1_FD_193500 | JGI IMG/M metagenome (GOLD analysis project Ga0302164, IMG submission 193500) | Peat permafrost microbial communities from Stordalen Mire near Abisko, Sweden - I_Fen_E3_1 | ecosystem: Environmental > Terrestrial > Soil > Wetlands > Permafrost | place: Sweden: Abisko...
TGTTGGGTGTAAACGCGTTGGGTACTTTTATCAGGCAGGCTGGTAATACTTTTACCGATATGTCATCAGTTGCGTTACAACCATTATTGTCTATAAATAAAGAATACTTAGCAGTAAAAATATCAGTCATTATTTGTGGTTTAATGGCACCTGTATTCCATAAATAGGTGTACCCTGCAGTGGGTAGCACGCCTATTGGCAAAGATATTGCCGGGCATAATACCGTATCGTTACCCAAAGTAAATTTAGGCACTGTAAATACATTTATGGGTTTGCTTACCTGTGCGGCACCGCAATACTTGTCGGTACCGGTAAGTGTAATAGTGTATGCGCCCTGTTTAGGATAGCTGAATTGCACCCGTGGCTGGTTGGTAAAAGTTGATCCGTCGCCATTATCCCAGGTATAGGTAAAAATATTATTGCTGATAACCTTTGCCAGCGAAATGGTTTTATCGGTGCAGTATTGTGCAGCCAGGCCTGTAAAATCAATAGTGGGCATTGCAGTAATTTGCAATATACTGCTTGCTATATCGGTACAACCGTAAGGATCGGTTACTATTAATTTTACATTGTAAGCATTACTTGTTATATACACGTGTGGTGGTGGGGTTTGTCCCGCAAATTGTGTATTATCGCCCAACTGCCACAGGTACTGTAAATTTTTTCCTATAGAATTATTGATAAAGGCAACTGGGCTTTTGATGCAGGCCGTATCATTTGGATCAAAGGCAAATGCCGCTTTAAAGGCATTATCCAAAGTAATGTTTTGCGTTACCATATCATTGCAAAAACTATTATCTACTTTAAGCTGTACAGCAGTGGTTATTGTTGACACAGGAAAAGTTTTGGTTACGGTTTGTCCTGTTGCAGTGCTGCCATCAGCAAAGGTCCACAGCCATAAATTTGCACCATTGCCTCCCGGATGCGATAAAGTAACCGTATCCATGGTACAGCCAAACTTTACCTGGTTGCTGAATGCTGCTGATGGTTTAATTACCGGAGTAAATGCTATTATTTCTGCTGTATTTTGGGCCGAAATACAAGTATCAATTATACCATCGCCATCGGTACCCATTTTATTATGCACAATATAATTACCAGGTACACTTAAAGGCTGTGCCAATTGCAGCATTACCCAGTTGGTGTACCCTGTTGCAGCACAATTAGGGTCGGTAGTTGCTGAAGCTATATTTGCTACAGCAGGGCCGGTGATAGTATAGTCAGACCCATTGGCACTTACTGATGTACATTGTATGGGCTTGCTGTAAAATAATTTTACAAAGGTTGGGGTACATTTATCTACCTGTACCGAATCAAATTTTGGCGCAGGTGCTTTTGTAGTGGTAAAGGTTTTGTTATAGCCGTTTGCAATAAATGCAAAACAGGTATCGGCCAAAGTATTACCATCGCTGCCGGCATTAATAGCAACTGCAAAATTGCCTGCCGGCAGTGGGTTTTGCAGGGTTATAACAGCCTGTGTGGTGTAATTGTAAATATTATTGCAGACATAATTCACACTAATCACCGGCCCTGCTGCCGGTATAATGGCAAATTCATTGCCTGTTGGTGATATCGACCCGCAAAATACCGGCTTGTCAAAATTTACAGTTACTTTATTGGGATGGCATTCATCAAAAACTATTGATTGTATAACAGGCGCCACAGTTGTTTGAGTAATTACAAATGGAAAAGCCGTTGCCGCGCCACGGTTGTTGCAGGTATCAATAAATGTATCCCCATCAGTTCCATTAGATATCAACAATTGATAATTGCCCTGTGGCAAACGGGTTGGTAAATTCAGGTGCAGCATATCGGTAACCGGGTTGCCGCCTGTACAAACTGTTTGCACCGAAGTAACTGCTATATTACCCGGCTGAATGGTAAACTCACTACCGGAAGCGGTTACACTACTGCAAAAAACCGGTTTGGTAAGTTGTACATCCAGGGCAGTTGGGGCGCAACCGGTGTAAGTAATAGTATTTACTGTTGCAGGAGGTACTGCCGCAACGGTAAATGGAATTGATACCGGCAACATTAAAGTTTGGCAAACATTAGCTAAAGTATTGTTATCATCATTGCCATTAACAATGTTGAGCTGGTAGTTACCAGATGCCAGTGGTGCCTGAAAATTAATAACGAGTGATGGTATCCCCTTGGCGCCAAGGCTACAATTGGATGTAATACCTGTAATTGTATTGGGGCCGCCTGTTACTATAAATTCTGATGCATCAGCTGATATGGAACTGCATAAAATATCTTCGGAAAAAACAACTTTTAATTTTGTTGCATCGCAACCCGGTATAGCCGCGCTTGTAATGGTAGGTGCCACCCCGCTTGTTAACACCGCAGTGCCTGAAAAAGAAATGTCATAACCTAAACCTGACTGAGACCAATTATTTACCATCAATAAATAATCATGCCCGGCTGTTATTAGCGGCATCTGGTTAAATTGAGATCCGAAGGGACCACCGGCGCAATGCACATCTAATGACCCTGTTGCTGTACATCCTGTAGGTCCGGTAACACCACTCAAATTCAACGACACCCTTAACTCTGTTAAAAAAACATCATTTGGGTTATGCCCTGTTACATCCATCACCTCCCAGTCATAATCATCCCCACCGCCTAAGGGCGTTAATAAAAAACCAAGCGTTCCTGATTGATAGCAATGGAATTTATACCATGCAGAATTATTAGACGTAACAATATTGCCGCAACCTGCCGTTGGATTAGGGATATTCGGCCCGGTACAATTTGAAAGGTTAGTTTGATGAAATACCAATGAACCGCAAACAGCTTCGGCTGTACCTGCTGTTCTGCCAGGGCCGGAACATGACCGCTGAGCGCCGGCCTCATAATTAAAAATAAATAACAGGAGAATAAGTATGGCTATACGCATTGAATAGTTTTGGCTTTGTAAATTTACCCAAAAATCATACCTGCTTTTATAATACTTTGCATAAAATTTCCACATGATCAAAATACCCCCCTACTTAAAAAAAGGCGACACCATTGGCATTACCTGCCCTGCTGGTTATATGGCCGCAGAAAAAGCACAAACCTGCATTATTGTGCTGCAGCAATGGGGCTACCAGGTAATGGTGGGCAAAACGTTGGGCAGTAATTCGGTAAATTATTTTTCTGCTACGGATGACGACAGAAGGGATGAACTACAGGCCATGCTGGATGATAAAAATATCAACGCCATTTTATGCGGCCGTGGTGGCTATGGTGTGGGCAGGATAATTGATGAACTGGATTTTACACTATTCAAAAAAAATCCAAAATGGATCATTGGCTTTAGCGACATTACTGTGTTGCACAGCCATATTTATACCCATTTAAAAATTGCCTCGTTGCATGCACCCATGGCAGCAGCATTTAATGACGGGGAATATAAAAATGAATTTATACAATCCTTACAAAATGCGATCACCGGTAAAAAAGCAACCTACAAAACTGCAGCGCATGAATTTAATAAAACGGGAATTGCAAGTGGCGAATTAGTGGGTGGCAATCTTTCTTTACTGGCGCATTTAACCGGCACGCCATCTGATATTAACACCAAAAATAAAATTTTATTTATTGAAGATATTGGCGAATACATTTACAATATCGATCGTATGCTGTATCAAATAAAACGGAGCGGAAAATTAAATAAGCTGGCTGGCCTTATCATTGGTGGTTTTACCGATATGAAAGATACCGAACGGTCTTTTGGAAAAACGGTATATGAAGTGATCAATGATATTATTGTGGAATACAACTATCCTGTTTGCTTTGGTTTTCCGGTAAGCCATGGCAGGGAAAATTATGCTTTAAAAGTGGGTGGCAATTACACATTAACTGTTACCAAGAAAACAGTTCGGCTATCGGAGGTTCAATAAACTATCCAGCTTTCTTTTATACACATTAAAGGTGGCCAAATTATGGTGCGTACCCCCTTCAATGGTAATAAACTCATCTGTAGATTTTAAAACATTTTTCAACTTTGATGCACGGCGGTAAGGTATTACCCAATCATTAGTGCCATGAAAAATAGTGATGGGGTAATTTACATTTTGCAGGTATTCGTTGGTGGGTATTTTATAGGTTATCATTCTTTTCGTAGGATAAATAAATGCATAAGCTGCAAACACATCGGGTATGCTGTAATACGGCGTTTCCAATATCAGTCTTTTACAATTGGTTTGCGATGCCACATATGCAGCAACCCCGGTGCCAAAAGATTTTCCGTATAAAATTATACTGTCTGCACCATATTTGGCTAAAGCCATTTGGTGAATTTGCAATGCCTGGTATAATATTTTTTGTTCTGTTCTTACACCGGTGCTTTTGCCATAACCGGGGTAATCTTCCATCCAAACTTCGTAGCCATTTTTAGTGAAGGCGGCGGCAAATTTTGCATAGCGTTCAATATTTTGTTTATTGCCATGAAAATATAATACCACTCCTTTCCGCACCGAATCTGTTGGGAAAAACTGTACCATGCTCATGGTATCTGTTTCATTAAAAGGAATACTCAATTCCCTAAAGGGTGTATTAAATTTAAACACATAGTCTTTGGTATGTGTTTCGGGTTTAAATAAAATATAATCCTGTAAATAAAACAACGCAATGCCAATGATGGAGTACAGCAATACGATCACTTTTACCCAACGAAAAAGCTTTCGCTTCGTTAAACCCTGTCTTTCATTATTCATTATTATTTATTGAATTATCCATTTCCTGTTTCTATTACGCCTGCAATATATCTCTTATAAAATTATGGTATTCCGGAAAAGATGGCAGGTTATTGTGCTTACCACCGTGAATCCTTATCAATGTTATTTTCCTGGGATTGAGTTGTTGCAATTTCTCGCTGTTGCTGATGGGTATTAAAAAATCTTTGGTGCCATGTAAAATATAAGTGTGGCAATTTACTTTGGGCAGCCATTTATCGGTACGCAAATGAAAACGCAAAATGTATTTCACCGGCAGTATGGGTAAAAACCGTTCGATGGTTTTTTTAAAGCTAAAATAAGGCGCATCTAAAATTAAATAGCGGGGTGTATTGTCTGCGGCCAATTTTGTTGCAAACCCACTGCCTAAACTTCTGCCATACATTATTAAATGATTTTGCGGATAGGTTTTGGTAAGTGTATTGTACACAAACTGCATATCGTTCAGCATATCTTTTTCGTTACGCTTGCCGGTGCTTTTGCCAAAGCCACGGTAATCCACCAGTACCACATCATATTTATAACGGTAAAAATCACGGGCATATTTTGCCCAGCCTTTTATGCTGCGGCTGTTACCATGAAAATATAAGATCAGGCCCAGTGGTCTTTCGGTGTAAAAATGCAGGCCGTTTATGCTTACACCTTCTTCCACATCAAAAAATAATTCCCTGAAGGGTGCATCATATTTATACACAAAATCCTGTTGCAGTTTCTCTGGCTTAAAAATAAATTTTTCCTGCACAAAGTAAATGGTAACAGAAAGTACTGCGATGCCGCCAATGATATAGAGAATGATGTGAAGCAAGTACTAGTTGATGGTTGATAGTTGATGGTTGATAGTTATGTGCACACTGTTAAATTAATCATTCTATAATTATCAACAAACATCAATAATCTTCCGCCTCGGATTAAGGGGTAAATGTTTTCTTCCATGCTTCAGTACCGCCTATAAGATTGATGAGGTTGGTAAAGGGAAATTTTTCCTGCAGGCGCTGGATGGCTATCTGGCTGCGGATGCCTCTGCGACAATACAAGATCACAGGCTTATCGGTAGCAATTTTTTGTACCTGATACGCTATCTCGCCCAACGGTATAAGGTCGCCGCCTATATTAAATTCTTCATGCTCTTCGGGCTCTCTAACATCCACCAGTTGAAAATCTTCTTTTCCATGAATTTTTTGCTGAAGTGCTATTGCTGTTATTGATTGCATAATAATGTAAATTTCATTTTTTAATGAATGCTATCCGTTTCTTTTAATATATCTCCATTATCAACGATCACCAATTGATACTCATTTTTCGGGAGAAAAATATCATCCCCTTTTTGAGGATGACCTATATAAATTGGAAGGGCATTATTTTTTAAAACATCCAGCTCTTTTTTTATAAAAATAAATACATTACTATTTAATGGCAATTTTTCCGAATAATCTATAGTATATTTTGTCAGCTTTGGCATTATGGAATAAAATGGTTTTTCATACGGATTGTCTTTGATATTGTTGACAATATATAAATCTGCCTGCTTATCCTGGTAGGCAGTGCTGGCAAAGTCTAACATATAATACCCGGGTAGTTTGTTGGTGAAGTTTAATTTCCCTGTAAATAAAATATCTGTATAATCGCTTTGATTAATTGAATAAGGTTCAATGCCTGAAAATGCTGCAAAATATTGTGCAGCCGATTTTTGATTTGGAGTAAAGTATTTTTTATTGATATGCGAATATCCTGCTAAAACAATCCATTTAGCTGAACTATCTTTTTGAAATAAATTAGCAAGGTTTTCTCCCTGGTTGTATTCCCGCTGATCTACACTTGAGATAAATTTATTAGAGTATGCAGATGTGTCATCATAGGCATCTATTGAAAACCCCTTTTGCCTTGCTTCACGAATTAAATTAGCCTGGAATGGCTCTAAAATGTAGAACGCATCTTGTTTGCTTACAAACTCTTTTTCCTGGCTATAGATTTTTGCTTCTAATGCCAAATGCCTGTATCCCAGTTTATACAAGCTGTCTAATAATAATGTTATCAACAACCTATGCCTGTAATCGTAATGGCTTTCATTAAATAATAATATTTTTTGTTGTTGAGCAATGGTTGAGATATAGCTGAGCGCATCAGTACCCACACTATCAATTCGCCTATCCAAAGTATTTTTATTAGATTTAGTTTCCTTATTTAAGTAAACGGCAAACTTATTTTTAATATTTTTTATTCTATTCAAATTGTCAAAATAACTTTCCCGCAACATTAAAGATTGAATATACCTAGATGATAAATTAAAATCCTGTACAGAATCAAATGATAAGTTATTTAAAGTAATTAAGGGTTCATAATAATTGCTATGATCATTAAAACACCTTCCTATTATATTTATTAATTTCTCTTTTGCAAATTTTAAATTGAGGTAATCTTCACCCTTCAAAATTGTTTTAAATCCAGGTTCAGCGTTAATAGACAGGTAACTTTCTTTGTCGCCTACCAGGTTAAAAGTATCTTTCAAATATTGGTAAACAGAAAATAAAACATAATTATTATCCAGTTTAATACCGGTTACTGTCATTAGATTGCCCCGCCGGTTAATTATTTTTTTTATGGTAAAAAACGAATCCTTATTGTCACTTTTTTGAAACGTGGCAATATTGCTAAGCTTATAAAAATATTTTAATGGTATTATGTAGGTGTTTTGTGAGAAGGGTATTTTCCTAAAGCCCGGGGAGCACAGCGCTATCAGGGCAGCCTGTTTTCTTAAGCCGATTTTTTTTAAGGCTTTGTTTTGGTTTTTATCAATTTTAAAGGATACTTCATCCCCTATTTTTTTATAAGTTAAATTATGTGCGTATGACAGTACATATTTAAGCGAATCATTTATAAGATGGAATTGTGAGCTATTTTCAAATTTATTATAATGGGCATATTCGGAAACCTTAATACTACGGCAGCCAAAAACGAGGAATACAAAAAGTATATTTAGTGTTTGAAAAAAGCTACATCCACATCGCCTGACAGGAGTCATAATTACATTTTATAGGTTTGTCAAAAATCATTTGAAAGGTATGCGCTGCAATCCGAACAGACAATCTGATTTTTATAAAATGCCTTACCCTAATTCTTCTTCTTCCTCTTCATCAGTATACACCCTTTGTAATTTCAGTTTGCTTACGGGTGCTACTATCAGCGGAAATTTTTCTACCTGTACTTTACTTTGTTCCAGCCCAAAACCTTTTTCTTCGCTCAGCGATACTTCTTTTACCCAGAAGTACAAACGCATGATGAGTTTTTCAAAGAAAGGTAATTCATTATCCTGCGATAAAAATTTCTCCATTACCACAAACTGAAAATCGCCGGTAACATTATTGCGTTGCTGGCTTTCGTAACGGCTGGTAACATTTACTTCACGGTTGGCCACCAGGTCTTCCACTACTTTTTTAAACATCAGGTTTATCCTTGGTGCTATTCTGAATCCTAGGCGGAATTCAACCCTGATGATATCGTTGGGAATGATATGTTCTACCGAATATTCAGAGGTGTAAGGATCATCCAGTGTATCCACATGTACAAACCAGTAGATATCGGCACGCTTTGGCTTGCCACTTAATATGCTGTAAATAATTTTATGCTCAATTTCTTTAGGGTTGTTGGCACTGGTTAAATACACTAAATGAGTAGCGTATTTGGGTACGGTAACATCATTGCTCAACTCTTCCAGTTTAGGAATATATTCTTCCAGCCTCACAAATTCCACATACCGGTTTTTAATTTTGCGTGCCCGGAACCATACATACATTACAGCAAATAAGCCGCCGCCCACCACTAAAGTAACATAACCACCATGAGGGAATTTATCCAAATTGGCAATTAAAAAACTGATCTCGATAGTTAAAAAAACCGTCAGGAAAAGATAGATTAATACTGGCCTTGCCCTTCGTGATACCAGGTAATTAGAGAACAGGATAGTGGTGGCCAGCATACATAATGTAATGGCCAGGCCATAAGCGGCACCCATGGCGCTGGACGTTTGAAAATATAAAACGATGCCCACACAACCTGCATACAACAATGAATTAATACCCGGGATAAACAACTGCCCCTTGGCTTCGGTAGGATAAATAATTTTCATTTTAGGCCACAGGTTAAGGCGTATGGCCTCACTGATCAATGTAAACGAACCACTGATCAATGCCTGGCTGGCAATTATTGCCGCAGCAGTGGCAATAATAATACCGGTTACTAAAAACCATGGGGGCATTACTTCAAAAAAGGGATTTTTCATTGCAATGGCCCCGGGAATTCTTTGCATCAGCTCGCTGGTGGCAAATGTTTTTCCGTTATTGTGCAATAGCCATGCACCCTGCCCAAGATAGTTGAGTATTAAACAAGTTTTTACATACACCCAGGTGTAGCGGATATTAGCCCTGCCGGTATGTCCCAAATCGCTGTACAAAGCCTCGGCACCTGTAGTACATAAAAATACCGCACCCAGTAACCAAAAGCCTTTGGGATAAGTAACCAAAAGATCGATGGCATAATAAGGGTTAAAGGCTTTTAAAATACCCCACTCATCCGAAATGTGCGCCAAACCCAAAACAGCCAGCATAATAAACCATATAAACATGATGGGCCCAAACATTTTACCAATGCTTGCTGTACCAAATTGCTGCATAAAAAACAATATGGTTAATATACCCAGGATGATAAGGATGATGGTTTGTTCGGTAATATCATGTAACCCAGGAATATTACGCATACCTTCCACTGCCGAAGCAACGGAGATAGGTGGTGTGATCATGCCATCGGCAAGCAAGGCTGCCCCACCAATCATTGCCGGGATAACCAGCCATTTTTTTTGCCGGCGTACTAATGTATATAAAGAGAAGATACCACCCTCACCGCGGTTATCTGCCCTTAAAGTAAGGGCCACATATTTAATGGTGGTTTGCAGGGTCAGTGTCCAAATAATGCAGGATAATCCGCCAATGATGAGCAGCGGCTCAATTTTTTTACCATTGATAATTTCACTAAATACGTAAAGCGGGGAAGTACCGATGTCGCCGTATATAATTCCCAGGGCTACAATTAAACCTGCGGCGGTAACCTTATTAACTTGTTTGGACACTACAAAAAATTTAAACGTTCAAAAAGAAAAGCGGCACAGGGTAAAACCTTTAATAACCCTGCAAAAGGCCTGCTGGCAAGCAGGTACCGTATCGCAATCCTTTCAACAACGTACTAACCGGCGGTTTCATTGCTGTATAGTAAGCTGTTTTAAAAAAACAGCTACAAATGTAGAGTGAAATTAAATATGAGGGTGGAATATTTTTACTATTTAGGCCATCCAGCTACGGGTAATGCCACAAGCTGCCAGGTTAGGCAATTATTTATTAAACAATTGAAATTGCCGACACAGGAAATTGCACTGTAAGTACACAGCCCTGCCCAGGCCCTGAAATAAAGCCGGCAGTGCCATTATAATGTGCAGCACGGTCTTTAATATTATCTATACCAATGCCGTTTTGCTTTTTTTCCGTATCAAACCCAATACCATTATCAGCTATAACAAGCTCCACATTTTTTTCACTTTGTAAAAGGTTGATGTTTATTGTTGTTGCTTTTGCATGTTTTAAAATATTATTCAGTTGTTCCTGTACTATCCTGAAAATATTGAGTTTAAATTTATCATCCACGCCCTTTTCTTCAAAGGATACAAAAGAACAGGTGATTTGTATACGGCTCACCTCCATCAGATCATCTGTAATATTTTCAATAGCGGCACAAAGCCCAAGGTCTTTAATGATATCTGTGGTAAGCCCTTTGCTTAATTTTCTTATTTCTTCAATAGCAGTTAGTGTATATTCTGATGATCGGCTTAAGTACATTGGCGTGTTTATGCCGCCCCGTTTTGCCATTTCAAGATACATCCGCGAAGCACCCAACAGTTGGTTGATATTATCATGTAATTCTTTGCCAATGTTCGACCGCTCCATTTCCTTTGCATCTTCTGCAGCATCGGTGATCTGTTTTTCTTTCAGCTTTATTTCAAGGTCGAGTTTTTCTTCCAGGTCTTTTTGCAGGCTAAGGTCCTGCATGGCACCTATCATTCGGTAGGCCTTGCCATCCTTATGTCGGAAGATACTAGCCCTAACATATACTTTTGCAACAGAACCATCGGCCCTGCTTACACGATAAGCATGCTCCCAGTTAGTTGCCGTTGATTTAATGGTATTCTGCAATTCAATTATTACGGCTTCTTTATCATCCGGATGAAGATAATTCACCCAGTCTTGTATCATATCGGCTTTATTATTTTTTATCGCATAGCCAAACAATTCTTCAAACCCGTCACCTAAAAAAACTTCATTGGTCAATACATTCCAATCCCATATTACGTCAAATGAAAGTTTTGCCGCCAGCAGAAACTTTTCGCCTTGTTCTTCCTGTATGGATACCTGGTCGGCCAGTCTTTTTTCCAGTTCCTCCAGCTTGCTTACATCCTGAATAGCACCTATTAAACGTATTGCTTTACCATTTTCATCTCTTACAATACTTGCCCTGCAAATGGTAGATGCGGCAGAACCATCACTCCGTTTAAACATAAAACTATCATTCCAGGTTTTACTTCCCGACGCTATGATTTGCGCTAACCTGTCTTCCACCAAAACTTTTTCTGCTCCAAACAAACAATGGCAAACATCTTCAAACTGCATAGTATTCTTACGCAGTTTATAGCCAAATACTTCTGCAACGCTATCTCCTACATAAATCTCACTTGTAGCAATATCCCAATCCCACATCACATCATAAGATGATTTAGCAATGTATTTTATCCATTCATTGTTCTCGGCTAACCTGGCATCCGATTTTGCAATTGCCGTAACAATATTGCTGTCGACTATTTTTTTATTTTTAGAATCAATATTTTTTTGCTTCGCCTTGGCAAGAACAATATTCTGTGCAACAATCTTCTCCCTACCACTATCAATCCTTTTTTGCTTCGCTTTAACAAGGCTGATGTTGTTTTCAACCACCTGATCCTTTTTAATATCAATTTGTTTTTGTTTTGCTTCAACCAAAATAATATTATCTGCAACCGCCTTCTCTTTCTCTTTGTCTATTTTTTGTTGATTTAATAAACGTTGCGTTATATCGGTTATGGTGGTAATCGATTTTTCAAAACCATGTTCTCCTTTAAAAACAGCCGAAGTAATTTCGCAGGGTAATGGCTTGCCGTTTTTTTTAATGGCAAATACCAGGGCTTTGGATTGACCTTCGGCAGTTCTTTGCTTCAGCATCTTTTTAAAACTGTGGTCCTTAATATCAAATATATCGGCCCTGTTTTTGGTGAGTAATTCTTTTTGAGTATAGCCCAGCAATTTGCTGCATGCGCTGTTGGTCATAATAATTTGCCCGGTACTTACAATAATAATAACATTAGCCTGGGCCACATTATTAAATGCAAGGTGACTAAGATTATCATTAACATGTGTGCCTGCAGATCTTTTATAACTTCTTTTGGTTCGGTTGCCGGCACTTTGTAAAACTTTACCCATAAACATATAAGGTTAATGAGTAAGATATTTAAATAAATGCAATCATCAATTATACAATTGCTGTAAAAGATTGCATAATTCACACATTTATTCAACTAAAATAGACTTCTTGTAGCCATGGCCGTTGCCAATCTTGTGCAATCCCCAACAAACAGCCCCCCGAAACATCGGGGGGCCACACAAACATACCAAATACAAAACATTATAAAAACGCTTTAGTGCGGATGCACCAATGCGTAAGAATTTTAATCAGGTTTCTTTCCTTCTAAAAAGGTGTTGATGGTGCTGATTTCAGCCTGGTTATTATCGTCGGATTTTACAGTGTAGTTGCTGTAAAAATTTTCCACGTCGGCAATGGAATTGTGCAATTCCATATTGCGGCGAAGGTAAGCTGGCACCGTTTCAAACTCATTATTCGGATCGGCTGCATTGATGTTGAATGACAAATTACGCAGCTTCGCAATGCGTTCCATAGCCCGGCGCCTTAATTCCTCTGTTTCGTCCTGCGGTGCAGGCTCCTCAACATTAGACATCATGATGGGCTGAGTTTGTTGTACAAGTTGCTCTTCCTCCGCCGCTTGATGGGATTTAACCACCAGTTGCATTTCAATTTCAGGTTCGTCGGCCTTCATTGTTAACTGCATAGGCGGTAGCTCCTCGGTAGAATTGGATTCTGGTTTAGGCTGTTCCTCCACATAGATCTGTGTTGGCTTTGCCAATTTGACCCCCGACGAAGGGGTGCTGCTAGCTTCTTTATTCGTTATTGAAATATTTGTTTGAACACTGGTTTTGCTAACGGGTTTTTCTGCAGGTGCCGGAGTTGTGGGTATATCAAACGCTATTACGGGTGTTTGATCTGCGGCCGAAGATATTTCAAAAAACACCGGCCCTTCTTCTATTTTTTCCCCAGTAGTTTTACGTGGTATTTCTACTTTTATTTTTTCAATTTTTGTTTCTATTAATTTAGGCATCATCTCATCTTCCACCATTTGCACTGCGGGTGTTTCACTTATTTCAGCAATAGCCTGCTCCTCTGCCAGTAGGCGAACGTGGTCCTCTTTTTCATCAAACTGCAAAGTAGGTTGCTGTGCAATCTTTATTACTTTGGTGGTATGCTGCTCTTTTGCCGGCATCTCCAGCGTCATCACAATTTTATCAGCTTTCTTTTCCTCTTCCACTACTTCTGGTTTCTTTTCAAAAGGATCTTTATGTTCAAAACCGGTTGCTATTAAGGTAATGCCTATCTCACTGCCCAAAGTATTATCATAACCCAAACCTAAAATTACATCGGTATCTTCTCCTGCATTACTCAATAAATGGTTTTGAATGATCTCTACTTCATCCATAGTAAATTCATGTTCGCCTTCGGCAGAATTGATATTGATCAGTATCCATTTTGCACCACGGATATCATTATCATTCAGCAATGGAGAGTTCAACGCATTTTCAATAGCCAGTTGTGCCCTGTTTTCGCCTGCGGCAGATGCGCTGCCTAAAATAGCCACACCACCATTACTCATTACAGTACATACATCGGCAAAATCCACATTGATCTGGCCGGTGCTGTTAATTACATCAGTAATACATTTTGCTGCTGTTGCTAAAACATTATCGGCTTTGGCAAAAGCTTCCTTCATTTTTAAATTACCAAACTGGTGACGGAGTTTGTCATTGCTGATCACCAGTAAAGTATCCACATGGTTTTTCAACAGCATAATACCTTCTTCTGCCTGGGCAATTCTTTTTTTGCCTTCATATGCAAACGGTGTGGTAACAATACCTACCGTGAGTATGCCTAAGTCTTTACAAATTTTTGCAAGAATAGGTGCACCTCCTGTACCGGTACCACCGCCCATGCCGGCTGTAATAAAAGCCATCTTGGTATTCACTTCCAGTATGCGTTTTATTTCTTCCAAACTTTCTTCGGTAGCCTGGCGACCGATAGCGGGATTGGCTCCTGCACCTAACCCTTGTGTTAAGTGTGGCCCCAGCTGAATTTTGTTGGGCACCCGGCTTTGCGAAATGGCCTGCGCATCTGTATTACAAATAATGAAGTTTACCCCTTCAATATTCTGAGCAAACATGTGGTTTACTGCATTGCTTCCACCGCCGCCAACACCAATCACCTTAATGATGGAAGATTGTTCCTTTGGTAAATCAAAATGTATCATAGCTTGTTTGTTTTAAGCGCTTACTAAATTTAGTTAAGAGATAACTTAGTATGCACTG
>Ga0302164_10000423_pt1 | contig 14499 bp, 18 predicted proteins | sample I_Fen_E3_1_FD_193500 | JGI IMG/M metagenome (GOLD analysis project Ga0302164, IMG submission 193500) | Peat permafrost microbial communities from Stordalen Mire near Abisko, Sweden - I_Fen_E3_1 | ecosystem: Environmental > Terrestrial > Soil > Wetlands > Permafrost | place: Sweden: Abisko...
AATTAACATCAGATATTGCTTCTTGTTAGTGTAATATTAAATAATGTTAAAGATAAGTATTCATGTAGATATTAATTTATTAATATTAAAATCCTTTTAATAATTTTCAGAATGTATACATTGACAAAATATGTAAATATTCATTGGATTAAATTAAAAACTTAAAAACATCAAAGTTACAGTAAGAATATAAATTGAAAAATTCATATTTTTCAATGGTTTAATCATTAAAAGTAAATAAATCCTTCTTAAACAATATTCTAGATAATTATAGGATTTGATTAGATTCAAAAGACATTATAATATTGAATTAATGAAATTGAACAGATTATTTAAAATAATGGGTGAATAAATGTCAGAATTCAGCGAATGGTTCCACAATATTCTTGAAGAAGCCGAGATAATCGATACCAGATACCCAGTAAAGGGAATGCATGTATGGCTTCCCCAGGGGTTTAAAATAAGAAAACACACCCTTAATATATTAAAAGAAATATTAGACGAAGATCATGAAGAGGTATTATTCCCACTTTTAATACCTGAAGACGAACTTGCAAAGGAAGCAATACATGTTAAAGGATTTGAAGAGGAAGTTTACTGGGTAACACATGGTGGACTAACAGAGCTTAATAAAAAGCTTGCATTAAGACCAACAAGTGAAACTGCAATGTATCCAATGTTTTCACTCTGGGTAAGAAATCACAGCGATCTCCCTATGAAATATTACCAGGTTGTGAATACTTTCAGATATGAAACCAAACATACACGACCACTAATAAGGGTAAGGGAGATAACCACCTTTAAAGAAGCCCATACAGTTCATTCAACAGCTGAAGAAACTGAACAACAGGTTAGGGATGCTATTAAAATCTACAAAAAATTTTTTGACATGCTGGGAATACCCTACGTTGTAAGCAGACGTCCTGAGTGGGACAAATTTCCCGGTGCACTGTACACAGTTGCATTTGACACCATTATGCCCGACGGAAAAACACTGCAGATTGCTACAGTACACAACCTTGGACAGACCTTTGCTAAGACCTTTGATATAACCTACGAGACCGCCTCAGGAGAACATGAATATGTATACCAGACCTGTTATGGACTATCCGACAGAGTAATTGCATCTGTAATTGGTATTCATGGCGACCAATCAGGACTTTGCATGCCACCAGATATTGCTCCATATCAAGTAGTAATTGTTCCGATAATCTTCAAAAAAGGTGGGGAAGAGGTAATTGAATTCTGCAGTAATCTGGAGGAGAAGTTGAAAAGTGATGCTAATTTAAGGGTTTACTTTGATGATAGAGATATAAGAGCTGGTAAAAAATATTATGAATGGGAAATGAGAGGAGTACCGCTTAGAATAGAGGTGGGACCTAGGGATCTTAAAAACAATAAAGTGGTAACCTACAGAAGGGATACTCTGGAAAAGGAAATCATAGACTACAATCCTTTAGGAATTTCTGAAACAATATACGAAATACTTGGAGATATAAGTCTCAACATGAAAGATAAGGCGTGGGAAACATTTGAAAAAAATATTAGAAGTGTAGACTCCATTGAGGAAGCAGCTAATGAAATGTCCAAAGCAGGTGGAATAATAACTTTCAACTGGTGTGGTGATCAGGACTGCGGAAAAGATTTAGAAGAAAAGGTAAGGGTCGACATTTTAGGTGTTCAAGAATCTGATAATGAAAATTTGACGTGTATCAACTGTGATAAACCTGCAAAACACTTGACACTAATTGCTAAAACTTATTAGGAGGTAATTTAATGAATATAAGACTGGCATTTTTAATATTTGTAATTGTTATCTTTGCAGCAGGTACAGGATTTTTAAGTTACTCCCAGTCAACTGGAATACCTCTAACACAAGCATATTCAAATGGAAATGTGGTTATAACACAAAATACTACAGCAGGAACTATTCCCCATAAAGTTAATGTTAGGAACAATGGAAAAGATCCTGTAAAAGTTCAGGTTGGAGATGTTCTCACATCTGATTCTTCCCAGGACCTTGTAATAGCTGAAAACAAAACATTGAAGGTAAATTCGACAGAAGTATTATCTGCCTATTGTATTGAACCATCCCAAAAAGCAGTGCCCGGTGTGAATTTAAAGGTAAACGGAACTTCTTCAAATGCAGTTAAACAGGTAATTGAAGGTTCAAATCTCAATGATCTCACAAATGCAACCAATGCTCAAGTTCAAATATATATACTCACTTCTGGTGTAAATTTCAACATATACAGTGGAGAACCGGTTGCTGTGGTTCAAAATCAGAACATTAACTACACCAAATTAAGACAGATAATTACAGATGCAAAAACTGCCCTATCAGAAAGGTTCAGTGTTACTGTTGATAATATCCAAAATATAAACCAAAATACTACATCTAATTCAAGTAATATTGCAAATGAATTATTAAACTGGGTAAAAACAAACACAGGAGTTTAAAGAAAAGGAATCTATTGAAGAATTTAAAATAAAAAAAATTGTAGTACTAAATAGAATTTCACGAATTAAATAATCTATTATAATTAATTTATTTTAAGGGTAGACCATGAAGAAAACAATTGCGATAATCCCAGTATCTAGATTTGCACATGCCAAGACAAGACTTTCACCCACTTTAACACCATTAGAAAGAGAAAATCTATTAAAAGCGATGTTAATTGATGTTATTGGAGTTTTGAAACAAAAAGTAAGTGATGTGGTTGTGATAAGTTCTGATGAAGATGTTCTTGAATTTGTTGATAACATAGGTGTGGTTACACTAAAAGAAAAGGGCACCACAGATCTTAACGGTGCTTTGATGCAGGCTGTTAAATGGTGTTCGAAACTCGTTGATCAGGTTCTTATAGTGCCTTCAGATGTTCCACTCATGAAAGTAGAACACGTTGATAAAATAATCAAAATGGGTGAAACTGCAGATATGGTAATAGCACCTGCCAAAGGAGGAGGTACCAACGCCCTTCTATGTCTTGTAAATGGTATAGAAATGAAATTTGGTGAATGCAGTTTTTTTAAACATCTTAAGGAAGCAGAATCTCATAAATGGCCCTATGCTGTATTTGATTCATTTTACATGTCACTAGATGTTAACACAGCAGAGGATCTTGGAGAAATAATGCTCCATGGAACTGATACTGAAACCAGGAATTTTTTAAAATCATCAGGACTGGAAGTCTTGGCGAATCATGGAAGAGAAAGACTACAAATTAGAAGGGGCACAGAGAAATGATGGCCATGACCATTGCAGGTTATGATCCTTCTGGTGGTGCGGGTATTTTAAATGATATCAAAACATTTCATGCACTTGGAGTTTATGGTACAGCAGTAATAACTGTTCTTACAGCTCAGAATTCTAAAAGAGTAGGAGAAATTAAACAGGTTCCATCAGATTTTATTGGAAAACAGATAGAAACTGTACTAGAAGATATACCTATTAAATTCGCTAAAACAGGAATGCTATATTCATCCGAGATTGTTAAGCTTGTATCAGAAAAGGTTGTTGAACATGATCTTAATTTGGTGGTTGATCCAGTTATAATTGCAGGCTGTGGTACAATGCTTTCAGAGACTGGTTACGTAGAATCATTAAAAGAATATCTGCTGCCTAATGCAGTTTTAGCAACACCAAACATTAAAGAAGCTGAAATACTTTCCGGTGTGCAAATTAATTGTGTAGATGAAGCAGTTGAAGCAGCAATTGAAATAGGAAAGATATGTAACGTTGTTGTTACCGGCGGACATCTCAATGGTAAAAATGTAGTTTTCAATGGTTCGATTAAAATTATTGAAGGAGAAATTGTTGAGAGTAAAAACACACATGGAACAGGTTGTTCCTTCTCTGCAGCTGTAACAGCAGGACTTGCACGGGGCTTTAAATTATTACAGTCAATTGAAATGTCTGGAGAATTTGTTAAAGAAAGTATTGTTAAAGGTGAATGGGGCACACTAAATCAGTTCCATAACTTCAAATCCATTTAGGCTTACACTATAATTAAATACATGATCAATTATTGTCATTAGTTGAGGTGGTAAAGTGGTTTCTAATGAAGAAATAAAACGAATGCTTGAAGCTAAGAGAAAAGGAATTAACATTGAAAATGAGAAGATTAAATCTAAAAATTACAAAGTATGTCCCAACTGTAAATCTAAAAATCCAGAAAAAGCACTCTTCTGTGTAAATTGTGGAAAGAAGCTGGAAAAAGATTTAATGATAAAATGTCCATCATGTAATACAGAAAATGCAGAGAATGCCAAATTCTGTGTTAAATGTGGAGAACCATTAAATCAAACAAACTCTAAAAATTTACCGGAGAAAACCATTGATATTCCAGAATCAACTGGTAATGATACAAAAAATGATATAAAATTTATAAATTCTATAAATGGTTCCGAATCACCTGACAAACCCGAAAAAACTCAAGTAAATGTATCAAAAAATTCAAAAACAAGATTCCCATCAGAAGTTCCGGAACATGACATCATAGGTGAGACAGGTTCAAAAAAAATCTGCCCATCCTGCAGTGGTAAAAACCTTAAAAATGCCAAGTTCTGTATTGTCTGCGGAAAAAATTTTGATGAAACAGACTATGAAAATAGATCATCCCATATTTCATCAGAGGATACCATTGAATCGGAAAAACCTGTTACAACTAAAAAAATTTCCACACCCGAAATAAAAGTTCCAAACAGTATATTGGAGCTTAAAAATGAAGGTGAAAATGAAGAATCAGATAAAAAAGATGAAATTGAAGAGGTTGGGAAACCTGAAAATAAAACAGAAAACATTGACCCGGTTGAAAAAATAAAGAAAGCTAAGGAACTCCTCGATATTGGTGCTATAACTTCTGAAGAATTTGAAAATATAAAAAAGAAATACCTTGAATTGATTTAATCAAATTAAAAAAATGGAAAAAGAAGGTATTATAGACTGTATACCTCCTCTGAAGAAAGTACAGTAACTCCACCTTTCTCCAGAGCATTTATACCAGCATCAATATCTTCTGTACGGATTATTACAATAGCATTCTTGCCTTTTTTTTCAACAAATGCATATAAATATTCCACATTAATATCCAACATATTCAATGCTTCAAGCACACTGTCAAGTCCTCCAGGTTCGTCTGAAATACTAACTGCAATCACATCGTTGACCTTTACAACGAAGTTGGCGTCTTCAAGAATATGCTTGGCCAATTCAGGTTCAGGAACAATTATCCTTAAAATACCGAATTCAGATGTATCAGCAATTGAAAGAGCCCTGATATTAATTTTTGCTAATGAAAGTATGTTTAATGCCTTCCATAACCGGCCTTTTCGATTTTCAAGAAATACAGATATTTGTTTTAACTTCATTTTATCCCTCAAATTTTCGATAATCCTGTGTTAATGACTTAAAATTCTCCAAATTATTAAAATCCCATATTTAAAGATTTCTTTTATCAATAACCCTAACAGCCTTTCCTTCACTTCTGGGAAGACTTTTAGGTTCAACAAGGGATATATTAACACGTAAACCAATTTCATTATGTATTTTGATTTCAATATTCTTTTTTATTTCTTCTACATGTTTAACTTCGTCTGAAAAGAGTGCAGGTGATGTTTCAACCATTACTTCTATCTCATCTAGGTGATGTGGTCGTGTAACTATAATCTGGTACTGTGGTTCCAATCCATCTATTTTAAGAAGTGCCTTTTCAATCTGGGATGGGAATACTATAACTCCCCTAATTTTGAGCATGTCGTCGCTTCTACCTGTTATACGGTCCATCTTAACCTGAGTTCTACCACATTCGCAAATATCCCTATTAAGAGCAGTTATATCTCTTGTACGGAATCTGATTACGGGCATTCCTTCTCTTGTAAGGGTTGTTAGTACCAGTTCTCCATTTTCACCATCTGATACCTGTTTCATTGTTTGTGGATCGATTATCTCAGGGTAGAAATGATCTTCAAAGATGTGTAGTCCTTTTTTAATGGAACACTCCATTGCTACTCCAGGACCTATAATTTCTGTTAAACCGTAAATGTTCTGGGCAGAGATGTTAAGTCTCTTTTCAAGCTCCTGCCTCATTTCCTCAGTCCACATTTCTGCTCCAAAACATCCTGCTTTGAGTTTCAGTTTTCCTGTATCAATGCCCTCATTTTCAGCTACCTCTGCCAAGTACAATCCATAAGACGGTGTGCATGTTAATACGGTTGTTTCAAAGTCCTGCATGATCTCAAGTTGTCTCATGGTGTTCCCCGCAGATATAGGTATCACAGTAGCCCCTATTTTCTGACCACCGTAATGAACTCCCATTCCTCCAGTAAAAAGGCCATAACCATAACTATTTTGTATTTTATCACTTTTATGAACTCCTGTCATTGTTAGAGCCCTTGCCATGACCTCGCCCCAAATATCTAGGTCTTCTTCTGTGTAACCTGAAACAGTAGGTTTACCAGTTGTACCAGATGTTGTGTGGACCTCAACTATTTCATCTATTGGAACAGCAAACATTCCAAATGGATAAGCATCCCTCAGATCAGTTTTACTTGTGAATGGAAGTTTTTCTATGTCATCCAGTGTTTCAATATGCTCTGGCCCTATATTCAAATCGTTAAAACGCTTTTTATAATATGGAACATACTCATAGGCTCGTTTTACAACTGCCTGTAATCTTTGAAGCTGCAGTTCACTCATATCCTCTGCAGACATACATTCTGCCTCTCTATTCCAGATCATTGTATCCTCCCTAAAAATCCTGAACTAAAATGACAATCAAATTTATTTTAATAATAAATCTAGTTAAAGATTACTATAGATTTGTACAACTAAAAAAAAAAATGGTTTATAAATTAAAAAAGCCTAATTGGAAAAATAATTACATTTAAATTATTTTGTAAATTATTGTATAGAAATTGAATAAATTTTTTATGAACTAAAATACATTTATTAACTAGAATTTGGTTAAACGGTTTTCTAAATAAAAATATAAAATGAGAATTAAGTAATTCATTGGAGGTATTTTCATGGATAAATACAGATGTGGAATATGTGGTTATACATACGATCCTGAAAAGGGTGAACCAAGAAATAAAACGGCACCAGGAACTGCCTTTGAAGATCTACCGGATATGTGGTTCTGCCCATCTTGTGGTGCTGCTAAAAGAAGATTTAGAATAACAAAAAGACCATAATTTATTTCTTTTTTTTAAATATTTCCTTAAAAAAATAATTAGGGAAATTTGGTTTAAGGTGATCTCAGCCAAACATCCATTTTCCTATTTACTTCATCCCAATTAATCAGTTTCCAGAATGCATCTATGTAATCTGGTCTTCTATTTTGATAGTCCAGGTAGTATGCATGTTCCCACATATCTAGAACCATCATTATTCTGAAGCCTGGAATTACATTAACATTATGTTTTTCAATCTGCATTATAAATATTCTATCTGTCTTCTTACATAATGTTAATACTGCCCATCCTGAACCTTCAACACTAGCAGCGGCCTTTGTAAATTCTTTTTTAAATCTTTCAAAGCTTCCAAAATCCTTTTTTATGTATTTTGCTAGGGTTCCAGTGGGTTCTCCTCCATTTTTACTTGCGGGTCCAAGGTTTTCCCAGAAGAATTTATGCAATACATATCCTCCAACATGGAAAGTTAATTCCTTTGCATCTGCTTTTATATCAAACTCTACTGAATTCCTTGAATCGAATTTTTTCAGTAGAGCATTAGCACCATCTACATATGCTTGATGATGTTTATCGTGATGCAGTTTTAATTGTTCCTCTGACATGTAAGGTTCTAGATCTTTGTATCCATAGGTAAGTTCAGGAAGTTTGTAAAATTTTTTTTCCATGATCTTCCTCCCTTATGTTTAGATGTAGATTTACCATTTGTAATAATTTCGGTAGCAAAGCCACCAATCGAAACATTTATATTTATCAGAACGTTTTTTACTTTCTTCTATATCAGGTATTGGTGGTAATATAAGTCCTTTACCTATAAGATCATTTTCAGGCCAGTTAGCTGGTATTGCCACTTGTTTTTTCTCGATTTGATGGAATCCCTTGACCATCCTTAAAATCTCGTCAATATTACGTCCCAGTTCCTGTGGATAGTAAAGTATTGCCCGGATAATTCCTTCTGGATCTATTATAAAAACTGCTCTAACTGTGTTGGTTGCTTTTGCTGGGTGAATTAATCCTAGGGTTTTAGCGATTCGACCTGTATCTGCAATTACTGGGAACTCGATTTCAACTCCAAGATTATCCTTGATCCATTCAATCCATTTAAGGTGAGCGAATATTTGATCTATGCTCAATCCAATTAATTCACAGTTTAAGTCTCTGAATTTCTGATATCTCTCCTGAAAAGCAAAAAATTCTGTTGTACAGACTGGTGTGAAATCGGCTGGATGACTAAAAAGTATAAACCATTTTCCTTTAAATGCTTTTGGAAGTTTCATCATACCCTGAGTAGTTTGAACTTCCATTTTAGGAAATTTATCTCCTATTAATGGCATTCCTCTTTCATCTTCTTTCATCTTCTTCACGATGTAAACTTTTTCACCCATAATACACCCCCATTTTTTTAACTATATTATTTAATAGTTTGTTGTTATTTTTATTTAAAAATTTCGAAAAATGGAAATTTAAGGTTTAAAATCTTTTAAAAAACTTTTTTGAGGCTTTTCAAATTAAGGAAAAAAAATTGAAAAAAATATTTAATAAATAAAAAATAAAAAAATTTATTCCTTAGGTGCAGGAGGATTAAAAACTCGCTGTGCAAGCTCATTATCCAACATCAAAATTCCACTTAGTGAATCATTTGCCATTTTAACTTTTTTAAGCACACCACTTGATGATTCTTCTTCTTCAACTTGTTCAGCAACGAACCACTGCAAGAAGTTGTTAGTTGCATGATCACCCAACGAAATTGCTAAATTTACCAGTTGATTTATCAGCCCTGTAACTTTCTGTTCATGTGAGTATACGTGTTCAAATGCTTCAAGTGCAGATTCCCATTCTGTTGGAGGAGATTCTATTCTATTAAGTATTACCCTGTCACCCCTCTGGATTATGTAGTCATATATCTTCATCGAATGCATTAGTTCTTCTTGAGCTTGTACTCTCATCCAGTTTGCAAATCCACTCATATCTTCTGATTCAAAATAAGATCCCATTGATAAATATAGGTAAGAAGAATACAGCTCTGCATTCAACTGACTGTTTAATGCATCAACCATTTTTTCATCCATATTTTTTCCTCCTTTGGAGATTAAAAAAATATAATAAAAAAAAAATTTATTTCAATATTTAATCTGTTTCTTCAAATAACTCTTTTCCGACCCCACACAAAGGACAAATCCAGTCATCAGGTAGATCTTCAAAGGCGGTCCCTGGAGCTATCCCTGCATCTGGATCTCCTACTTCAGGGTCGTATACATAACCACATGCTGTGCACAAATATTTCTTCATATTACATCTCCTCTTTTTTTATACTTTAAATAACAGAAATAATATGCTATAAATTTTATTATTCTAATTGTTTACCCTTCATTTTGGAATAAACCTGTTTAATCCTGCACCACATTGAGGGCAACGCCATTCATTTTTCAGATCTTCAAATGGTGTTCCTGGAGCAATTCCCCTTCTAGGTTCGCCTGCTTCAGGATCATATACATAACCACAAACTTTGCATTTGTATTTCTTCATTTGACACCTCTTTAATTAAATTCAAAATTATTATTTATTCATATTTGTTTTATAGAATAAGAATTTTTTTATTACTATATATAATTATGATTTATATTTTTAGAACAGTATTATATTTATGAATAACTTCCCATAGTTCTATATCACCTTCAACAACAGTGAAAATAGGGTTAGTATCTGGCGTCGTTATTTTTAGTAATTCAATGTATTTCCCATGGTCCCTTGTTTTAAGTTTTGATCCCAAATGTTTGAGTTCAAATTGAATTTGTCCCCTTGTTACGTTGATTCTTAAGTCTGTGAAATCTGGTCCAATCTTATTTTTGTTAAATTTATAAGATCTTAGCTCAGATTCTTCATAGACATTTAAAAGATAAGAGTCTATGAATGATATGGGATTTGTTAGATTTTTAAATCTTATAAGTTGAGGATGGTTTTTGTATCCTCTTGTTTCTCCTTTAAGTACAGCCCTTGCAAGAAATCCTTCTCTCCAAAGTGCTATAAGTCCCTTTGAATCCAGATATTTGGGATGTAAACTCCAAAGCCTCATTTAAACCATCAAAAAAAAATTAAAAAATTAACTGATCAAAGGTTCAAATTATTTGTTATTCCTCAAACTGGGGATAATTATCAAGAACTTCATGAATTTCAACAGATGGGTTTACATTATATTTTTCAAATAGTTTAACATCTGACGTTGTTTCATCGTTGTCCATCAGCTTTTTTAGTATTTCTGAATTCGCCCATACTGTTTCAACTGTGTACAAATAGGGTTCTATCATATCTTTAAGTAAATAAGATGCTATTAACCCTTCCAGGATTGTTTCTTCTTTCATTGATGCATAAGCAGCTAAAAAATCTTTTAATACAGATTTGGGTATTTTTCCCTTAACAAATGTTATTATTTCCATTGTCACACTTCCTTATTTTTTTATGATAAAAATCTTTATTAAATTCATTTAAAGAACAAATATTATGTTTAAAATAGATAGAAATTTGAAATTCATTTAACTAAAAGCAATGGTACCTGCACTGTTTTTAAGGCGCTTTCAGCTACACTTCCAAGGATCAATTTCTCAAGGCCAGTCTTTCCATGTGTCCCAATAATTACAATGTCTGATCTGGTCTTTTTCACGATTTTTGCCATGTCATGAACGGGACTTCCTACAATCAAAACCTCTTCAATAGCCAAATCCTCTTTTTCAGCTCTTTCCCTGACTTTTTTTAGTATTGATTTTCCTTCGTCTTCAAGAACCTCAAATGGATATATGAGTTTGTCGTCTATTATGTGAACTGCTACAACAGTAGAATTGAATTTCTTTGCTATTTCCATTGCAACATCCTCTGATCTGGCAGCAAATTTTGAACCATCCGTTGGAATCATAATCCTCTCGAACAAAATCCATCCCTCCACTAAAAACTTACTTTTATATATTTTTTCATAGGGTTAAATATATACTAATCAATAAAAATATATCTATTAAACATGTCTCAGATGATCTGCAACAACGAAGTTTACTCCATCAACCTGTGGGCATGTTTTACTTTAGTTTCAGTGAAATCCATTCATTCACCCGCTAGTTGCTGCCTCAATTCTTCAAATCCAATAAGATAATCAGCATTACACCTTTTAATGAATTCTTCTGATAGTTTATGTGGATCTCCATCCATAACCAGTTCTCCCTCTTCCATCAAAATTGCTCTGTTTGAAACCTCTTCAATAAAATCTACATGATGGCTTACCATGAGTATAGTGGTATTGAATTTTTTATTGATACGTTTTAAAGAGTTTGAAACAATCCTCAAAGTTATTGGGTCAAGGTCTCCAAATGGTTCGTCAAGTATAAGAACTTCTGGTTGTGATGTTAATATCAATGCCAGTGTTGCCCTGACCTTTTGTCCTCCTGAAAGTTCATATGAACGTCTGTCCAGTATTTCCATTGGAAGATCCAGTGCTTCAAAAACAGGTTTGGCATATTTATTAACTTCGGTATCTGGAAAGCTTGGGAACAATTTTTCAAGGATATCAGGTGTTAAACCAACCTTTTCAAGCTTTATTTTGGCTTCAGTCTCAGGCAGGTCTGTAAGCTGGTAAAGTAAATCTAATACCTGCTCACTGATTCCCAGTTCTTTAGCAACCTTTTTAGCATTTGAAATAACATTTTCTCCCTTAACGCCAAGCCTGCCTGCTATCTGATCCTTTACAGTTGCGTGGTGTACCAATGAAAATTCTTGGTGCATGAATCCTAATTTACGTCTTACCTTCATTCTAACAATACCTGGTTCCTGCATATCAACCCAGTCATTGTTGAGTTTGAATAAAACATCCCCAGCATCTGGTATTTCTAATCCCGCCATCATACGTAAAAGAACGGTTTTTCCAGCACCGCTTTGACCAATTAAAGAGATTATCTCCCCTTTTTTTACATCAAAATTGATATCTTCAATTTTCAGAACATTTCCGCCCTTTAGCAGTACAAATTTTTTCTTAATATCTGCCACCTTAATCACAGGATCCCCAATTTCTCCGGGTTCTCTAGGAGGTTCTGGTTCATCCATTTCCATTATAAACTTGGGAATTATGGTTCTTGGAGTTCCTTCATTAACTACCTTACCCTTTTCCATTAGTACCAGTCTGTCTGAGAGGTAGAGATGTACTTCTGGAAGGTGCGATACTATTATCACAGTAACACCTAGTTCCTTGTTAATATTTTTTATTGCGTTAAGAATATCTTGTTTTGTTTTCGGACATGACATGGTAGCAGGTTCATCTAAAAGCAGTACTTTAGGCTTTTTAGCCAGCTGTCTAGCCATTATCAGTCTTTGCTTTTCTCCACCACTTAAAACAGGAGCAAAATGATCTGTCTTTTCTTCAAGACCTACAACCTTTAATATTTCCCTTGCTTCTTCTCCAAATTCGTCATATGCAGAATCGAAATTTGTTAATCCCTCGTCCCCATATTTAACACCATTTAATTTTCTTATGACATTTTGAAGTGCTGTTTCAGACCAGAGTCCGAATGATCGTTGAAGATGGATGGCTGTTGCTTGACGTAATTTCCTGAAGTAATATGGATTTGAATCATACTTCACTTCTACATCTTCTATCATAATTTCCCCTGAATCAAAGGATTCAACACCCCTCAATATCCGTAGAAGTGTACTCTTTCCAGATCCACTGACCCCTATTATTCCAAGTATCTCTCCCTTACTCACATCAATGGATATATCATCTAAAGCCTTGACCTCAGCACCATCTTTCATCTTATAAGTCTTAGAAACATTTTTAACACTAATCATTGGCTATCACCGTTATATTAATCATTGTACGAGATTATTATATCTTTTTTTGTATGTTTATATAAACCCACATTGTATTCTAAACAATAATAAGTTATCTATGAACTAGAGGGATTAAAAAAGAAAAACTAGATAACAATACAATTTCCGTGATGATCCCTGATTAGCAGAAGATGTTCACCAAATAAAGGTTTATTTATCTTCTAATGTGAATTTTTATTATGAACAAATGACATGAGTGAAATTCTTATAAGAATCAAATACACTATTTTACAACTCTACATTTAAAAACTGATAAGTAAACCCTAAACCCAAATACTATTTAGGTCAATTCAGGAGTTAACCAATGGAATTAAAGTACCATAGATATTCTCTAAGTTCAATAACTGGACTCGTAGCTGTAGTTGTTTTCACTATTTTTACATTGATATCCTTGGCCCTCTACCCTGTACCTTACAATCCTTTCCATGACTGGCTCAGCAATCTGGGTAATATCAACTTAAACCCCATAGGTTCTTATTTTTTTAATTGGGGTTGTATTTTAACTGGGTTAATCTTGATCATTTTTTTCGCAGGACTCTACAATTGGAAGCCCAATAAAACCTTGAGCAAAATACTTTTAATAATTGGATTGGGCCTAGGTATCATAACATCTATATCATTAATCATGGTTGGAATTTATCCAGAAACATATATTCAGCAGCACTTGATAGCCGCAGCTGGTGTTTTTATTTTGCTATTTATAATTATAATATTCCTAAACTTGGCACTATTTTATAATCCTAAATTCATTCGGGGAGTAGCATATTTTGGTTTTTTGGTAATAATTATCGATCAGAGCTTCCTGTACTTATTATCAGCAAATAAAAATATCTTAAGCAATTTAAACCCCACTTCAACTGTTCCTGGTTTAGAATGGGCTGCTGTATTCACATCTTTAGCTTGGGTTGGAATTTTAGCGCTTAATATGATGATAAAAAGGATTTAAATTTAAGTTATTAAAAAAAAAATAGTATACAAAAGAAATAAAGATAAAATAAAAAGGTTATATTATTTCTTTAACCTAACATTTTCTTTATATCTTCTTTAGGGTCACCGACTGGAGTTAAACCATAATTTTCTACTAAAACATTTAATATATCTTCATTAACCCATCCTGGGATTATCGGTCCCAGATACATATTTTTAATGTTTAGAGCAAGTAGACTCCAAAGTATTGCTGCTGCTTTTTGTTCCATCCAGCTTAAAACGAATGTGAGTGGTAAATCGTTTATTTCCATGCCGAAAAGATCTGATAATGCTACAACAACGTCAATTCCAACTATTGCATCGTTACACTGTCCAAGATCTATTAACCTCGGTACTCCTTCAATATCCCCTAGTTCCATTTCGTTGAACCTATACTTTCCACACGCTAAGGTAAGTACAATTGTGTCCTCAGGGAGGTTCTTAACGAACTCTGTGTAATAGGTTGCCTGCGGTTTT
>Ga0302164_10000424_pt1 | contig 14367 bp, 21 predicted proteins | sample I_Fen_E3_1_FD_193500 | JGI IMG/M metagenome (GOLD analysis project Ga0302164, IMG submission 193500) | Peat permafrost microbial communities from Stordalen Mire near Abisko, Sweden - I_Fen_E3_1 | ecosystem: Environmental > Terrestrial > Soil > Wetlands > Permafrost | place: Sweden: Abisko...
AAAACATTAAATACTTCATATATATTTAAATTTTGATCATAAATATTATTTAAGGTTAATATTAATTATAAAGACTTATTATTGAGTAAAAAAATAATTTTATTATTTTTAAATTTTTGTGAATAATGGCACATAAATTAGTTTTATTTATATAATTAATGTGATATTATTATAAAATTTATCATAATTTTTTAAACAGAAATTGAAATATAATAAATGCGATACATTTGTGTACTGGAATTGAATGAGATTATTAGAAATAGCTAAAAATTTATCTTGTTTATTAACAGGCTAATAAAAAAAATAATTTATTAAAATTGTATTATCTATCTAATCAATTGATAATTAATTTAGCTAAAGAAGAATAATCAAATGCTTGTATAACTTTGTTTCAATGTATTTCTTTAATTTTTCGATTCTATTATTAGGTTATGTCCTTCTGTTCTTCCAATATTTTCTGTTTCGTGTGGGCCTGCTTTTATCCATAAAACTTGACCCTTCTTAAGTAGAAATTCATCGCTGTTTCGATCAGGAAAGCTTAATTTGAATTTAGCGTCTTTAAATATGTAAACTACGTGGTCGTTGGGATGATTGTGCATAGGCGATTTTTGTCCTGGTTTCAGTTGCATTTCCATGACTCGAACTTTTTCATTTTCCATGAGCAGTTTATATCCGCTTTCAGCTATTTTTAACACATCAGGAATGTTTGTCATAATATTCCCACACTTATTTGAAATTTTAATTTGTACCCAAATTTTTAAAAAAAATAAGAGGATTAATATTTATTCCATTTTTGGTTCCAGAATTGCAAAAATGTTTCCCTCGCTGTCCTGGAAGGATCCAGTAAACCCCATCATGGGGATTTCCATTTTTTCGGTCAACATTTTTCCGCCTGCTTTTTCAATTTTCTTTGCAAATTCATCGTATGAATCCACACTTATGGTATCTCTGACCATTTCTCCCATTTCTTTGGTCATTATGGCCCCATTAATGCCAGGTTCTTCATCTTCTCCTGTGGTTACCAACCAGTAGTCAAATGGACCATCCCATTTCTCTACTTTCCATCCAAACACTTCTTCATAAAATTTTGCAGCTCTACCAGGATCATCTGCTGGTATTTCAAACCATATCACTCTTGACATATTTATCACTCCTTTTTAACTAACCCATGAAAATTTCTAATTTATTTCAAATTATTCAACAACGTATTCCATCTTATTACATTATTATTCACCATAATAAATAAATTTTATTAATTTAAGAATTATTTTTTTGGTGAACAAATTGTTTAAGATTCAATAAATAAATCATTATACATGACCAAAAAAACAGTGCTTTGCTACGGTGATTCAATTACATGGGGTAAGAACCCTGCTGATGAAAAAAGAATGAATGCCAATGAAAGATGGACCGGTGTACTTGGAAACGGATTAAGGAATGATTATTCGGTAATAGAAGAGGGATTACCGGGAAGAACCACGGTGTGGGATGATCCGGTTAATGGTGCATATAAAAATGGTTTAAATTATCTAATACCTTGTCTTGATAGTCATAGACCAATTGATCTCTGCATTTTAATGCTTGGTACCAACGATCTGAAGAAAAGATTTTCATTATCTGCAACTGAAATAGCTCGTGGAATTACCGTATTAGTTGAAGTTATCAAGAAAAGTGGAACAGGACCGGAAGGCTCAGCACCAAAAATTCTTCTCTTAGCTCCTCCTAAAATAACCAAATCTAGTAAATTCTCTGATGAATTTAGAAATTCATACAATAAATCACAGAAATTACCTAATTACTATGCTAAAATTGCAAATGATTACAACTTAGAATTTCTTGACACCTCAAAGATAATAGTAGCTAGTGAACTTGATGGTGTGCACCCCGACGTAAATGAACACCTCAAACTTGGAAATGCAGTTCTTAAAAAGGTTAAAGAGATTATGGAATAAACTATCCTAAAAATTAATAAAATATTCATTTCATTTTTTTATTATGTCAGGTACAGTAAAGCAGCTGATCTTGCAAAGTACATGTACAGATAGGGAATTAAAACAACTGAAATTAACAATCCACCAACATCGATATTGTTGATTAAACTAAAAATAACTATTATTAGTGTTCCTATAACTCCAAGTATACTCAGAAAAATAATTCCAGTTAATAAGTACCATATTATTAGATTAACCCATCCTATGTGCCCAATTTTTTTGTATATCTCGTTGAATTCAAAGGCAGCTACGAGTTTATCATTATTGTTTGCCATATTTACCAATGATACGATAAATATGGGTAATATTACAATAATATAAAACATCGCATAAAGAAACCCAATCCCAACCCCCAAACTCATCAGAACACCGATTAAATTTTGTAGATTGAAACCATTAAGTAATGCTTGATGTACAATAATTTGCAGAGCTGTGGAAGATAACACTGTAAAAACTATAATAACCAGGATAATGGGGATAATGAATACAATTCCAACCAGGAATACTTTAACACCATCGCTTAACATTTCCAATATGGAATTGAATTGGGGAAGTTTTTGCATTCCCAAAAGCGATGTTTTTATTATTCATAAAAAGTAACCAGTAAAATATATACTAACCATTAACTCCATAAAAACTAAAAAAGCTATTAAATACGGATCAGTAAGACCATTTAACGCTAAAAAACCTCTAAAAACGGCCGTAGTAGTGAATAATCCAATAAATCCATATATCAAAACTTTCTTCCAATCAGAAAGAGGATATCTTATAGCATTCAATACTATTTTCTTTACATTCATGTATTCCTACCAATTTTTTAAATAGTTTTTTTGTATTACTATTATAACAAAACGAAAACTTACTTCTATCGATTCGCTGGTTTTATTAATGAGCCTTTTTATACAAATGTAACAATACGATTATATCGTGTATATTGGATGATTCATACCTATTTATTCAAATTATAATTTTATAAAAAAAATGGATCAAAAATTGGGGAAAATTAATAATGCCATGGATAACATTTACTGAAAGTGATCTTATACAAAGGAGTAAAGATTATTTTAAAGGCCTATACAATCGGAATAAAAAGTTTTTAATTGTTTCAGCAGCTTTTTATTTTTTAGCCCTTTTTATAGGTCTTTTTATAGGATATTTCCTACCCAGTAATATTGAACCTTTTCTGTTAAGTATAATCAGAACAGACAGGATGTTTGTACGTCAAAACGGGATAAACACTATAACAATACTCACACATAACCTATACAGTGTATTTTTAACTTATGCTGGCGGAATAATAGGGATACTAACAGCAGCTATCATATTTTTAAACGGTTTCATCTATGGATCTTTTTTAGGATATCTATCATCAAACCACCATATTGCCAGTACGATAGGAAATGTAACTCCCACGCTCTACATTATCTACACTGTACCACATGGGATATTTGAAATTACAGGCTTTATTATAGCAGGTGCTGCTGGATTCAGGCTCACTATAGCAATTGTTAATGTGTTAAGAAGCGATAGTCCTATAAGTGATCATTATTGGGAATTTAAGGATTCGATAGCCCTACTAGGAATTTCAATAGTTTTAATAATTATTGCAGCAATTATTGAAGCTAACATTACCCTGCATTTAGGAAATTACATAGCTCATTTGCTTTAATAAATGATATTTACTCCAGATTTAAAATCCTTAATTAATCCGCTTAAAGATTTTTTTTAATATCTGATTGGATCTCTACATTTGATCCAGCATCAGTTACAGGCGGTACACCAGCATTATTTTCACTGTTTTGCATTATCTAATTGAGTTTTGTTATCCATCACCCTAGCAGTGAAGTAGAAAGCTACGACAGTGCTGACTATGGCCCAATAATAATACTTGGCCGATTACAGTGTTTTCGGCTATAAGTATCTGATCTACAAATGCAGTGTTGCAAAAAATACTTCTAAAACTGAAATTGTTATAGCCTTCCTAAATTCACCGCATCCAAAATTCCATTTTTCTGTTATTAGATAGGTTCCAAAAAGAACAAATGTAAAAGTTACTAATCCTACAAGTCCTAATCCTGTTAAAGGATTAATTTTGTAGTATAACACAATGTAAATACTAATCAGAAGACCTAGCAATATGAGTATTGGTCCTAATATTTTTCCTAAAACTATCCAATTATTTTTAGTTTTATTACCACTTACTGATCCATTGATCATATAATACCTCATTTTTGAACATATAATGTATACAATTATTAATATTTTGTGATTATTTTCAAATTTAAATGATATTCAGAATTCTGTATGTGAAAAATTCTTGGATATAAAAAAAATAAACATTTCTTTTTATCTAAAGCTGAACATAACAATTAATATCTGCTATTAACATTAAACTGAAAAATTAATATTTTAAAATAAAGGCCTAATAAGCTATATTTCAAGATGAGGGTACAGAAAATGAGAATTTTAAATTTTAATATTCGTTTTGGCTGTGAAAAAAGAACAGCAAAAATTGTTGATTATCTTTTAAATAATGATTTTGACATGATCATCCTTACAGAATTTGTTAAAAACGATAATGGTAAAGAGATTATCTCTAAATTAGTTGATAAGGGATATAAAACACAACCATCCAATGAGAATGGGGATTTAGGTTCATTTATTGCATGTAAAGAAGTTTTTGTGGCCAAAAATGTTGAGGATAGATGGGTTGAAATTTATATTCCCAAGATGGATTTACACGTACTTGGAGTTTATGTTCCAGACACTTCTGGTATTGAAAAGAATAAATTCTGGAAGAAAATTTTAGACTACGCAGAAAAGAATAATGATAAAAAGGTTCTAATAACAGGTGACTTTAACAGTTGCAACAAGGAAGATACTGCCATTAAATCAGAGTACAATTCTAAGGATTTATTGAAACTTAGTGAATTAGGATACATTGACCTGTGGAAGTACAATTCAAAAGATGAGTCTGATAGATATACTTGGTTTCACTACTCAGGAACTGGATTCAGATTGGACTATGCCTTCGTTTCATCGAAGCTGACAGCAACCTTAGAAGATGTATCTGTTTACTCAGATTCACAAATCAGGGAATCTAAAATATCAGATCATTCACCACTTGTTGTCATCTAAAAAAAAAATTAATTTTTACAGATAACACCTTTAAAATAATATTATGAAAATTTAAAGACTCATAATCGCTTTTATTATCATCTCTATAGGTAACATGATAATATAAACTATTTGAGAATATTCAGGGATTACAAAAGAAAGTGCCAGCGCTAAAACGGCAATGAGTATGAAAGAGAAATTAACAATTTTAGTGAATTCAATTTGTTCGGCATCAACTTTTTCTTCGATAAAATTTTTATGATCAGCGTAATGCCAATTTAGATACAGAAGAGAAGCTATTCCCAGCATATTTAAATTAAAAATAACATTAGAAATGGTAAATTGTCCATAATTTCCTGTTAAAGTAGCTGAAAATGGAACTAATACAATAAATAATAGCCAAATAACATTTATCCATAACAATGTACCGTTCATCAGATTTATCTGTTTGAAAATACGGTGATGTATTTTCCAGAAGATCGCCAAAAGAAGAAAACTCACAACTAACGATATAAAGTTGGGTATAAGGTTAAAAATAGCATTAGTAACGACTTCATTCGATAATGGCCCATTTATCTGGGGGACAGCTAAACCCAAAACCAGCAAAGTCATGGCAATAGCAAAAATTCCATCCACCAGTGTCTCAAGTCGTTTCGTATCCATATATTGACTAAAAGTATAAGATTCACTCATTTGAATAATCTCCAGAAAATTACTAACTAATCACCAACACAAAATATATCATATTAAATATCTATTCATATTTAGTTTATTCTTTATAATAATTCAATCTATTTCATTAATAAAAGTTTTGCTATTATACTGTGCTAATTTTGAGGGTAAAAAAGGGTTTGTTAACAAAACCTTAGAAAAATAATGACACAGATCCAAACCTTGGAACTATTTTCAAAGAAAACAATACTTTGAATTAGAAACCTGAATAAAGAAATACTTTCAATATTTTAATTTTGATATTTTTTTTAATAATTTATTATTTTTCAATAAAAATCTGCATTGAATATTTCTGATAAATTGATCATTAATATCAGTAAGAACATTAAAGAGTTTGAGGGATCAATTCATGGACCAATTTGAATTATATCTTATCCTGGAAAAAGCTAAAATATTACCACTAGAGCCAGCAGAAATTCAAGAATTAAGTCAGACATCGGAAATACAGTTAATAATGAACCAAATTGGGTTATTAAACAAACCAATAGGCGATATAAATGAAACAGTAACTCAAATCATCAAAGACTTGAATAATACTCTGAACTAACAACCTTGGGTAAACTTTTCTGAATAGACTGTTAATGTAAGCGATATATTCATCAGTCCCGAAGACATCTTCCTTAATAATGAGTAAAATAATATTTCAAATAGTTCTATGCACTATTCTAGCAAGAGGTAAGTTATATGAAAATTAGAATCAACTGGAAACTATTTGTTATTCTTCTTATTGCGAGTTTTATTACATCTTTAATGGTTTTACCCTATACTTTAGCTCTTAGTCCGGCTTTAGCCAAAGTTTTCACACCTCTTGTATTAATTGCGCAATTAATTCAGTCGTTAGTTATATTTTCAATTGCGATCTTTATGGGCTTGTACTTATATAAACGTGTTGGATTTAATTTACCCATCTTAGAGGGTTGTTTAGAAGGTAAAGAAGTAGGAAATTATCTAAAATCAATATTAGGCATTTCTATAGGTCTGGGAGTTCTATCTAGTATAATTATTGTTTTCTTAAGTTTTCTTTTTACACCAGTATCCAATATTTTTCAGAATGCATCAATGTCTGTACCAATTTGGAAGGCATTTTTAGCTTGTTTCTATGGAGGTATAGGAGAAGAGATATTACTTAGATTATTCTTGATGACTTTAATTGTATGGATAATTTACAAAATTAGAAAAACAGCAGATGGAAAACCAACTGTTAAAGGTATTTGGTTAGCCATTATCATCTCTGCTGTTATATTTGGTCTAGGACATCTACCCATAACTGGCACAATAACTTCTATTACGCCCTTGATAGTATTTAGGGCCGTTTTACTCAATGGAATTGCTGGAATAATATTCGGTTGGCTTTATTGGAATAAAGGATTAGAATCTGCAATGATAGCCCATTTCTCCGCAGATATAGTCTTACAAGTTATTTTCCCCCTCACATTATCTCTGTTAATGTAATTTGTCTATTGAGAATGGATTAAACATGGTATTAATGAGAAATTTCCAAAACTTTAGTATTACGAATTTTTTTAAATGTTAAGAAGTGTTATTTTGCTGAAAAGACTGTTAATGCTATCTTACTTTTTTTGATATGAATATAAATAATTTATTTTTAGTATATTAATTCCAAAATCAAATTGGAAGATAATAGAGTAAAAACTTACTATTTCTATTCATTTAACATGCTGGTTAAAAAAAATTCTAAAAAATGAATATTAATTTATTTTACGATGATCATATTATTAAATGAATGAAAATAGATACCGATAAACTGATTAAAATAATAGAATTGGGAAAACCTCAGTTTACCTTTGGTATTTTTATGTATTTTTTAATCGGAGCCTTATTTGCTCTTCTATTAAATGCACAATTCGTTTTATCTAAATTTATTTGGGGATATCTGATTCTGTTTATGGCCAGTATGGCTATCCATTATGCCAATGATTATTTTGATTTTGAAGTTGACCACTATGGCACTCCTACAACCTTCACAGGTGGAAGTGGTATCCTAGTTGAAAATTCGGAGTTAAGATGTACATCAAAAAAATTGGCAATATTTTTTATTGGCTTATCTATAATAATCGCAGCGTTTTTTACGGTTATTTATTCATTTCCAATCTCATTCTTCTTGTTTGTGTTACTTGGAAACGCCCTATTATGGTTTTATTCAGCTCCTCCCCTAAAATTATCATATCGTAGATTGGGAGAAATTGCAAATATAATAAACGGCTTCATAATGCCAGCAATGGGTTACTTTGTGGTGATGGGTACAATAGATCTCCAATTTGTAATTTTCTCGATACCGTTTATGTTTTTACAATTAATGTTTACTGTTGGAGTTGAAATTCCTGATCTCGAAGGGGATAAATTAGGCGGTAAAATTACATGGACAGTATCAAAAGGGCGTGAATTCAGTTTCACATTACTTGGAATATCTGCAATACTAGCTACAACTTCATTTGTAGTTATACCATTAACTAATCTATTTCCTCAAAGCATCAATTTTCTAATACTCACCCTCATTTCAGTTATTTCATTAAGTTTAGGGATCCTTTCGATAACAAAAAGACCTATAGCTAAAAAATCAGCTACAAAACTAGCTACACTTAATGTTGCATCCCTTTTCGCTGTTATAATCCTCATAAATTGTTACTTCATTTATTTATTAACTTAGTTAAATAATATTCAATTTTTTTTGTTATTTATTCGATGCAACAGACTGAAACCCAACTAGTAGAATTCTTGAATATGTGTGATAGAAATTTTTAATAATAAATATCAACATAATATACAATGGAATAGCCATAATCATCGACTGAAAATCGAGTAAATGGTAATAAAAGAGTTTTAATAAGAGGTAGGATCGATTCTAGACCTGTATACCCAAATATTTTAAAAAAAAATTAAAATGGTTTTTTTAGATTTTAAAAAATATTATATGGAGTTTGATATCCATGACGAGTCCAGATAATTGGAAAGTTGTTGAAACATTGCTGAGCAATGCATTAAATGAAGAGGAAGCAAAAAAATTAGTATATGCAATGAAAACATCTGTGAAACACGATTTTGAACAGATTTTGAATGAATTTGCAAAAAAGATAAATGAACCAGTTGAAATTCTGCTAATTGGAAATGATCCCAAATTTATGCATGAATTAATTTCATCTTTTGAACGATCAAACCTTACTACCAGCATCCGCTTTACAGGAGCTGTGGAAGAAGCTAGGAAAATGATATTCCAAGAAGGTGTGTATAGTGATTTTCCTATAGCAAATATTATAATATTTGATTTTCCAACTTTACTTGGGAAGGGTGGATTGAAAATTCTTGAAGATATTATGGAAAAAAAGAGTATAATAAAAAATGTACCTGTGATTATATTAACTGATGATTTTGAAAAGGTGAAACATTTCGAGAAATATCATCCTAATCTATTCTTAACAAAACCTAATAATTTCGAAGAATACACAAACATAATTGAAACAATAAAAGAATTCTGGCTCACCTATACGTCAAATACAGAATAGGATACCATAAGTACGTCAAATTCAAAAAACCCATATTTTCCAGAATAAATTAAAAAATAACGTTTAAATTAGTCCTATTTATTCCTTATTAAACTTTTAATAATCAAAGAAGTTTATGAAAAGTAAATAAATCATTGTGGCTATAATATATTATGGTGAAACAACATGTTACATTACAAAGGAGTAATAAGCGAGCAACCCGGGATAAAAGCAAAACCAATCGGAAATAGTGATAAAAACTTGATTGAAACATTGTTATTCTATGATGATGAACTTTGTGATGAGAAATCTTGTTTTTTAGTTCAAGAACAATTACAAGAACACTTCAAATCCGAACCTGGTGTCCATATACAAGTCCACTATGATAAGGAAGATAATCGAGTAATTATTGGAATGACCATATTTTTCGATAAAGAAGAGGATAAATACAAACTATCAAAATACAAATCTTCCTTTGAAAAATATTATAAAAAAACTTTTTCTAACCCTACTAAATCATAGTATTAACGAATTATTCCCATTTTAGATTAATCTTTTATTCTACATTGAATTGGATAAAAAGGACCTAAAGCGTGATATAATGGACTACAATGGCGTTTTAATTGAGTTGAATTTTTTAATAGAAAGATTAGATATTATACTGGACATTATGATTGAATCCACTAAAGAGGTTATAGATATTGGAAATGTAAATTATGAATTAAAAAATGCTATTAATAAATTAGATATAGTTATAGACAGCTTGGAAGATTCAAATGAAAAAAGCATGCTTGAAACTGCAAAAAATAATATCACTTACGCTAGTGTGGATATAATAGACGATGCGGATATTTTCAATAAAATTAACAGATTAGGAATAGCTAAAAGTATTCTAATAGCCATTAAAACTAAATTAAATGGTAAAGGGCTTTAATAACTTAATTTCTTCTCATTAATTCTTTAAAAAATTTCAAATTTTTTTCTATTATGATATCCAAGTTTTTTTTCACATTTATTTTCTACTTCTATTTAGAAAAGATTGTTAATGTTTAATTGGGTTATTTAACCATCTAAACTATCTTTATTATAAATTACTTAAAAACAAGAAATAGAAAACAACAGCAACTAAAACAATTAGTATATTTACGATCAAACGTTTCATAAACTCATATCTAAAATATTTAAAATCTAAAAACACTATAATAACTACGAATACAATTACATAGAGTATATTAACTGTTAAATTCGCCATTTAAACACCAATTTTTTTTATTAGTTCTTTATTATTTAAATTTATGTTATAACATTAAAATGTCATTTATTAGAAAAAATAAGATCCGTTTCCTTTCATAGTAATATTTAGTTAAAGTAAATTCTACAAATTACGTTTTTCAATAAAATTTGATTTTATTGTAAATCAACCATAAGTGTATCTCCACTATCATAACATCATAAATTTTAAGATTTCTGGAGACTTCAATACTTTACCCAAAGATAATTAATACCACTCCTGTCTGTCCAACGTATAACATGCCCATCTGTGATGTCGAATTGACTGTGGTCGAGGACATGACAACAGTTCCTTCCAATTTTCTCATTGATAAATTACCACCCATATGAGGACATCTGTTGTCAGAAGCATAGTAATTATCTCGCACTCTAGCTATTCATGATTTCATGACCTTCGATGTCCACCATTCTCATTTCACCATCATTGAACTCATCCTTCTTTAAAATCTCCACTATACTCATTTTTTATCCCTCCAATAACTAAAAATTTGACGATTATATGAAATTTACTCAAATATTTTGTTTAATTAACAAATGGGATTCTATAAATATATTTTAAATTCATTTATTAACATCTGAAAATACATTCTTTAATAATTTATATCAAGAAGATTTATAATTTATGGCGTACATAAATGTAATAAGGTGATTTAAGATGTGTGAAATGTTAAAACTCAAATTTTTCCTTTTTCACCATATTTTGATGTTATATAAAAAATTCAGTTATTATGACTCTTATGACATGATTTGAATCAATTCAATCTTTATAAATCATGAGAGTTACGAAGATATAATTGAAGGAATCAAATTTAAAACCCGAAAATTTGAATGGAACCCCATGGCAAAAAGAATATTTAAGGATAGCCCCAGATACCGAAGATTGGCCTCTATTAGTTTATAAAGTTAAGGAGATGAATTTAAATATTCCAGACTGGTCAGCAGAAGAAATTCAGTCAATTGGAGCTCAATCAATGATCATAATAGGTAATTCTCAATATTGTACTCCCGGAACATGCTGTGGAAATGTTTAAATGGATGGGTAGTGGAAATAGTGACTTATCAAGTTCTCAACTACTATTAATCCCGGGAAATACCCACATAAAAGTTTTATACCGTGCAAATTGGCTTATTCCAATGATCGAAGAGTTTTTAGGTTCATCAACATAATATAATATAATTATGGTTTCAATCTATGATAGAAATTTTAAGTTGTATTATAAATCTCAGTAAAATCTTACAAAATATGAGATTAATTTTGTTAACCATAGATGTTTTAAGATAATAAATCCAAACAATAATGGTTTTATAAATAGAAATATGGAATTCATCGAGGGATATTATGAGCATATATTATGGATCAAAAGAAGTTAAGATAATTCAGGATTTGGAAGGAGAAGATGTAAAAGTTCAATATGAAGATAGAATAATTGATGTACCTGTTATTGAATTGGAAGCAGATGGGGGAATTTATGAGATTCATGATGCAATTCAGGAACTGAAAAAGCAAAATAAATCCAAAATGGAATAGAATTCTAAATTTAATTAAATATTTTATTCAACATATTAGTTTAAATTATATATTTAGAAATTGAAATTATTATTAAAATATGAATTAACTGAATAATAATTAAACATATAATTGTTAGATGAGGTCTAAAAAAATGACTATCAAAGGACTATATATAATTGAAAATAATCCGTATCCAGATTTTAAAGAACTGGAAAATAGGGGATTAACCCATGTATTCTATTCTGACAGTTTTTTACTGAATAATTTCACCACATGTAAAAACAATGTATTGGGACTGATCAATGAAATGGAAGGCACCGATCTAAAACTACATATAAATTTAAATGCATTTAAAGCAGCAGATCAATCATCCCTTGTAGATCCTACCAATATGGACCATCGAAACCAGTTAAAAACAGCTTTAATTCAATTATTATCGGATATACCAGAATTAGATGGGATTATTTTTGAAGATTTCCACTGGCAAATGTGGAGCGGTTACGATGTGGTTCAACAAAGTGAAATACTAACCGAATTTGCTAAAGAGATGGTTAAAGCCGTCCATAATGTAGATGAATCAAAAAAACTTTCAGCATCAATGGTCTGGACATCCCCCGCTCTCGATTTAACTGCAGCAGAATTAGATTTTGTAATACCCAAAATATATTCTCCCAAGAGTTCGGGCATACCACTTTCAACAGCAATTAAAAAGGTTCTAGAAAAAATAGATGCTAAAAAGATGGTAGTTGATCTTATAACCTATGATTCGGCTGTAAATTTAACTCCAAGGAGTTTATCTGATATCTACAACGAAATATCAATTGTGATTAAATTTAACGGTGCTAACTACTGTTTGTATGCATCTCCATGGATTCCGTACGGTTTAGGATTTCCTTCAGAAGACTATTCCTTTACAGAAATAAATGTGAATTTGAATTTAGTTTCAAAACATAAAGTAATTCCAGAAAAATCAAGTAGAATTATTACCATAAACTTTTTAGACCAGAACAATAACCCACTTTCTGATGATCTTTTGTCCACCCTCGTTGGAGAGTACAAGATAACTGATCAATCTACTGGTAGAGTTATTAAGGATTTTACTCATTTTATGCCGGATAAATCTATCTACGAGCTAACCATATCCAGTGATGAAAATAGAATTATAAATCCTGATGTATCCCAAGAAAATCATATAATTACGGTTTCAGTAGTTTATGGAGATGGTAAAAAGGAAAATGAGGAATTATTATTAACCATCCAGAATTTGTTGGGAATTAATTAAGGATCGAATTACGATAGAAGTAAATGAAAAAATTCTGCTTTTTTTTATCAATTTATATTTTTTTAGTAACCCACAGAACCATGTTTGTTAGAAGCTGTGGGTTTTCTGGACTAACCTCAGGATGAGGGCCGCTTAGGATAACCCTACCAGATCCATATGTATCTCCTATGATTGCTGCGTAATTTTGATATCCAGTATTATTGTCAGCAAAATTGGCCATTACTATCTGTGTATTGTTTGTGCTCATTGCAGGGCCGTTTTGCATGTGAATATTCGTTATTGAACTGTTAAGTATCTTGTTTCCAAAATCTGTACTCGATATTTGTAATAAACCCTCATAATTTTCGGTATAGGTAGTAACGTCGGGTGCAAGTCCCCATCCAGAATAATCTCCACTTATATAGTCGGATGCAGCGTAAGCACCGGCACATATCCCTATATATCCCTTACCACCTTGCACAAATTGTTTTATTGATTCGCTGTCAATATCATCATTATCAATATAGTCTGAAGCTTCCCCACCAGGCATTATCAATACATCGTATCCGGATAAGGTATTAGAATTGATTACATTGGTAGTGGAATATTGAAATTTGTTGCTTGGACTGATATTCTGGTTATTACTATCATTTAAACAGTCCTCAATGCCATCTACACTGCTATCCATTACTCCATCTCCATTGTAAATCAATACTTTAGTAACTGAAACAGTTGTATTTTTATTTCCATTATTTGAGGTATTCTGGGCTAATAAATTACCCATACTGTAAACTAATACTATGATTATAACTATTGAAAAAAATATTAAAATTTGTTTATTTCTCTCCATTAATCCCACTCTATCTCTTATTATTAAATCTAAAGTACTTATTATATTTTTTTTTAGAAACTTCTGTATAGCCTATTAACGCCCAATAACTAATATATTACTCATCAGTTCTTGAA
>Ga0302164_10000429_pt1 | contig 14275 bp, 5 predicted proteins | sample I_Fen_E3_1_FD_193500 | JGI IMG/M metagenome (GOLD analysis project Ga0302164, IMG submission 193500) | Peat permafrost microbial communities from Stordalen Mire near Abisko, Sweden - I_Fen_E3_1 | ecosystem: Environmental > Terrestrial > Soil > Wetlands > Permafrost | place: Sweden: Abisko...
GATCAACTCTGTATTTACTTCGCTAAAATTATTAACGAAATTCAACGGGTTTTGAATTTCGTGTGCAATGCCTGCAGTAAGTTCTCCCAGGCTGGCCATTTTTTCGGATTGTACCAGTTGCGATTGCGTGGCTTTTAATTCATCTAAGGTATGTTGTAATGCTTCTTTTTGTTTAGTTAGTTCGGCAGTGCGCTCGTTTACCTGTACTTCCAATGCGGCCTTTAATTTTTCGGTGATCTGAAATTCTTTTTCTTTTTCCTCCGCTTTTAACCTCTCTTTTTCAAGGGCCTTTCTTTGCCTGCTGTTGATAATGAGCATGGCTCCCATCCATATTAAACCAAATAACTTGGCGGCTTCAAAATAATTGCGCCAGTTTTTATGAAAGTCCTGAAATAACAATACCATCACATCATCAACAAAATAAACAATGATAAGTGGCAAAAATGCGTTGAGGGCCGATCTTACACTGCGGAATTCTTTTTGGTAATATACGAGGTAAGCCAATGCAAAAAGATAAATATCGCTGAGCCAGGTAAGCGCCGGCCTGCTTTCTTTTACTGTTGCATAAAATACCATGATGGCAACAGCAACGGCCCTACCAGCTTTTAACCACCAATCCCATTGAGGCAAAACGGTGGCAGTGCGCAACTGTTTTCGCAGTATCTGTAAAATGATTAAAACCAGTATGGGTTGAAAAAGCATAGTTATTTAAAAAATTGAATGATCATACCGGCAAAGTAATAACAAACTCTGCAAATTCCCCTTCCTTAGTTACCACTTTAAGCTCGCCGCCATGTGCTTTAATAATATCATAGCTTAAAGATAAGCCTAATCCTGTTCCTTGCCCGGTGGGCTTGGTGGTAAAGAAGGGTTGAAATATTTTGTCCAATACTTTTTGAGGGATGCCATTGCCGTTGTCTGCTACTTTTATTTCTACTTTGTTATCGAGCTTTTTTGTACTTACAGAAACAGTTGGTTCGTAAAGAGAAGTCAAGTTTTCAAAGCTTGACTTCTCTATTGAAGCCTTCTTTTTTTCATCCACTGCATAAAATGCATTGGTAATTAAATTCAATATCACTCTTCCAATGTCCTGCGGAATAATTTTGATGTTGCCAATGGTTTCATCAAAATCAGTTTTTAATGTGGCATTGAATGATTTGTCTTTTGCACGAAGGCCATGATAAGCTAAGCGTAAATATTCATCAGTCAGTTTGCTAATATCTGTTGGCTCTTTGGTGGCGCTGCTACTGCGGGAATGCTGGAGCATTCCCTTTACAATGGCATCAGCTCTTTTACCGTGGTGGTTTATTTTTTCTTCATTCGCAATTACATCATCCGCTAAAGCATTTACTTCGTCAATATTCCCTTTCTTAATTTCATCTTTTAACTCAACCAATAATTCTTTATTTACTTCTGAAAAATTGTTCACGAAGTTTAATGGATTCTGAATTTCGTGTGCAATGCCAGCGGTGAGTTCGCCGAGGCTTGCCATTTTTTCGGATTGGATGAGTTGAGATTGGGTGGATTTAAGATCAGTCAATGTTTTTTCTAAGGCTAGGTTGGCTTTCTTTTTAGACTGAAACCTGTTGTATATGCCAGCCACAATCAGTAACAACAAAACGGCAATACCCAACGAAAAATTCCTAGAGAGTGAAGAAATTTTATTCTGACTTTCCAATTTTGCAATGGAAAGTTCTTTGGCACTCATCAGCTGTTCGGTTTCAAAACTAAAAGAACGGTACTTATCCTGTTCAGCCAATAAGCTATCTTGCTTTGTAATAAAAGTTGTATAGGCTTCGGCAGCCTTTTCATTATTTCCTGTTTTTTTATAAAATCCGGCTATCAGTTTGTAGTCCCTCAATATCTCCAGTCGATTATTCTTTAGCCTTTGAATATCCTGAATAAGTAAGGTAATTGCCTCGTCAAACCTGGATTGTTTTACCCGGATAAGGGCTAAGTAATAATCAGGATCGATGATGCCTGTTGAAGGGTTAACGGCAATATTATTTTCATTAATCAATTGCCAGCATTTTTTTAGCAGGGTATCAGCCTCATCCAAAACTCCAGACTGTATCTTGTATAATGCTTCTGTTTGCAGCAAAGCGGCTACATTTTCATTATCGCCGGCATCCAATGAGTCTTCCTTCGCAATCTTTATATAGTAGGCAGCACTGTCTAACTCATTATTCAAAAGCATCATTCTGGCTATATTAAGCGCATCAAAAGAATATGTTGAATGTGCTTTAAGTTGTTCTTTTAATGCAATTCCGCTATATTTTAAACATTCAGCCCTGTCGGCTTTCAATAAGTAAGATTGGCCTATGACACCAATATTATTTATCCAGCGGTATTTATTTTTTAGGGTATCAATATAAAGGCAGGATTTTTTCATGTTATATAAGGACAGGTCAAGGATACCAGAAACCCTGTAAAAGCCGCTTAAAACAAAATAGCACTCAGAAATGCATAGAGAGTCATTGAGGATTTTATAATCATTCAGCTTTTGTGTATAATACCCGAACCCTTCTTCAAGCCTGTCGGAATTTCGAAAGGGGAGCCTTAGTCCATTCAAAAAGTAACTTTTCAGTTCTGATACCCCGGGAGAATGGAGTCTATCTAATTTTTCAACCTGTAATTTCCCATAGTTTATTGCCCTCCCTGCATCTGCATTTAAAACACTCCAGAAAAGAGCGAGTCTGATATCATAGGGCCAATTCTTGAACCTTGAAGCTGCCTTTTCCACCTGGTTAATTTGAGGGTCAGTTATTGAAGTGTTCATTAAAAGATTTAATGCTGCATAGTAACTGGCAGAGTCCAGTTGATTACTATTTATGCTTTTGTTTAGTAACAGAATTACAGAATCAACTTTGGTTTGCTGGGCCACTATCCTGTTAGAATAAATAGTAAGCAAACAAATTACTATAAGGTTTAAAATTGTTAACTTTTGTTTCATAATGCTGTTTTATTTCAGATGGGTAATTGAATAATGAATTCACTTCCTTCTCCTTCTTTCGTTTCCACCTTCAATTCACCACCATGTGCTTTTACAATATCATAACTCAAACTCAATCCCAATCCCGTTCCCTGTCCTGTTGGTTTGGTAGTGAAGAATGGTTGAAAAATTTTATCCAATACTTTTTGCGGAATGCCGTTCCCGTTGTCTTTCACAGTGATCAAAACTTTGCCCCCGTTCCCTAAAGGGGAGCCGAGCTTTTTGGTAGCAACAGTAACAGTTGGTTCGTAGTTTTCAATACCAGACTTTTTCTTCTCATCAACAACATAAAAAGCATTGGTAATTAAATTCAATATTACCCTGCCAATATCCTGCGGAACGATGTTGATATTACCAATCGATTCATCAAAATCAGTTTTTAATGTAGCATTGAAGGAATTGTCTTTTGCACGAATACCGTGATAGGCTAAACGCAAATATTCATCCGCCAGTTTATTGATGTCTGTGGATTCTTTTGTACCGTTGCTGCTGCGGGAATGCTGGAGCATGCCTTTTACGATGGCATCGGCGCGTTTGCCGTGGTGATTTATTTTTTCTTCATTGGCTATTATATCATTTGCAATTGCATTTGCATCTTCTACATTTCCCTTGTTCATTTCATCTTTCATTTCTGCCAATAATTCTTTATTGACGTCGCTGAAATTATTGACGAAGTTCAACGGGTTTTGAATTTCGTGTGCAATGCCGGCGGTGAGTTCGCCCAGGCTGGCCATTTTTTCGGATTGTACCAATTGTGATTGAGTGGATTTTAAATCAGCTAATGTTTTCTCCAACACTTTGTTGGTCTTTTGCTTTTGACGGTTATTCCGAAAAAGTATCAGTGCAATTAATAAAAATATTCCCAAACCTACTAACAGGGTGTAGACTCTTACCCTGCTTTGATATAGTCTCTTTTCTTTTGCCAGGTTTTCTAAGCGAAGCTGTTGACTAAAAGTAAGGTTTTGAAATGCTGCCAGGTTCATGATCCTTATCCTGGTTAAACTGTCTTTGGTATGGAGTGCAAGCTCCATGTATTTAAAAGCACTGTCAAACTGGTTATTCAGTTTATAGCTCAGGTAAACATTCTCATAACCAATACCCAGATTGGTTTCTTTTCCTGATACTGACCCCAATGTTTGTAAAAGCGCCAGGTTATTTAACGAATAAAACAGTGAAGAATCTTTATTTCCTTTACCAAGATGATATTGAGTGAGCCTTAAACAAACCCTGCTTAAAGCGGCACGGTTATTATTTAATGCAGATGTTTGTAAACTTTTATAATAATAATACTGCGACATCGAGTCATTCTTCAACGCCTTATAAATATCGCCTAAATGCATTTCCACAGTACCCAGGTAGGCTTTGGTCAATCTAAGTGTTTTAGAATCGTCATGTAATGCCACCCATTCTGCTTCTTTTTCATAATAAAGAGCCGAATCATTTTTTTTTGTATCCAGGTAGCTTTGACCAAGATTTAAATCGGCAAGCATTATGCGGGGAGCATAATTGATCTCTTTGCCGATCTTGCCTGCAATTTTAAAATGAATGATCTGTTGCTCCAGGTTTTCTGTGCTCAGCATCAGCAGCGCATATATATGATGGGCATAGGCCAATAATAAAAGCCTGCTGTTACCCTGGAAAGGGGTAAAGAAATAATCCCATCGATCTTCTTTTTCATTGGTTACATCTTCAGCAATTGTAAAAGCCTGTTGCAGGCCCATAAGGGCATCGGCATATTTTCCCAATCCTATCAATTGGTAACTGTTACTTACCCGGGCAATTCCTTCTGCGATCTTATTATTCTTATGCTTTGCAATTAATAACTGCTGATCGCTATAGAAAAGAGCAGAATCCCTGTTTAACTCCTGGTAATAGAAGTAAACATTGCTGGCCGCTTTAAACTTTAATGGTCCATCCGGCGCATTTATAAAAGCAGTTCTTAAACTATCAATATTGCCGGATTGTGCATTAGCCGAAACGGGTGCCAGCAACAACAGCGCTATTTTATAAATCGGCTTCATGATACTCCATTAAGTAGTTGAATAATAAATACACTGCCTTCGCCTTCCTTCGTTTCCACTTTCAACTCCCCGCCATGTGCTTTTACAATATCATAACTCAAACTCAATCCCAATCCGGTTCCCTGACCTGTTGGTTTGGTGGTAAAGAAGGGTTGAAAAATTTTATCTAATACTTTTTGGGGAATGCCGTTGCCATTATCTTTTACACAGATCAAAATTTTGTTACCATCTTTCTTTGTGCTAACAGCAACAGTTGGTTCATAAAGGGTTGGCAAGCCTGCTGCGGCCTGCTTCTTCTTTTCATCCACCACATAAAATGCATTGGTAATTAAATTCAATATCACCCTTCCTATATCCTGTGGAATAATGTTGATGTTGCCAATACTTTCATCAAAATCAGTTTTTAATGTAGCATTGAAAGATTTGTCTTTTGCACGCAGGCCATGATAAGCTAATCTTAAATATTCATCAGCCAGTTTATTAATGTCTGTTAGTTCTTTTACGCCATTGTTACTTCGGCTATGCTGGAGCATTCCCTTTACTATGCCATCGGCCCTTTTGCCGTGGTGATTTATTTTTTCTTCGTTAGCAATCACATCTTTTGCAATGGCTTTTACTTCTTCATAATTTGCTTTTGTAATTTCTTCGTTCATTTCTGCAAGCAATTCTTTATTTACATCACTAAAATTATTAACAAAGTTCAACGGGTTTTGAATTTCATGAGCGATGCCGGCAGTAAGTTCACCAAGGCTGGCCATTTTTTCTGATTGGATGAGCTGGGATTGAGTGGATTTTAATTCCTGTAATGTTGTTTCCAGTTCTGCCTTCTGTGCATTTACTATTTTCTTTGATTTTTTTTCCCGCTTGTATGCAATAAAAGTAGAAGTAAAGACAGTAATAGCAGCAAGCAAAAAAGCACACAAGAATATTAGCTGAATTGATTTTGTTCGATCAGCTTTTTCTTTTTCTAATGCTTCCAGCCGCAACTGGTTATCAAATCCCACATTCTGATAAGCTTGCAGGTTTTTCTTCTCTGTATCATTAAGGCTGTCTTTTAAAGTGCCGGCAAGTTTTAAATAATTTAAGGCGCTGTCTTTATTATTTTTTTGTTCAAATAAAGATGATAGCATGCTGTATACATTGGCTAAACCGGATAAATTATTCAGGCCCTTTAAAATATCCTGTGCTTTTTTAGAATATAAAATTCCTGAGTCGGGCTTGTTGGCAGTTTTAAATAAATTGCCCAAAAGTGAAAAGGATATGCCTAGTGAAGCGAGGTTATTTTGTTTGGTGTTTACGTTTATTGCCCTTTCGAATGTATTGCGTGATAGCCCGAGGTCGCCTTTTTTTTGATAAATTTCAGCAAGGTTATTTAAAGCCCAACCTTCGTATCTTCTCGCATTGTTGAATGGGAGTTTTGCAAAAAAATTTAGTGCTGTTTGTTCAAACAGCAGGGCTGAATCTAAATTGTTTTTGTGTAAATAAACACTTCCCAAATTCATATTAGCCAATGCCTGAAGTATAGTATCGTTAACCACTGCGGCTAAGCTGTCTGCCTTCAGGTAACTTATAATTTGCCGGTCAATATTTCCTGTTGCACCATACAAATGGCCAAGATCATGATAAATACTGGCTAATATATCCAGGCGGGCAATTTGCGGCGTGTTACCAAATGCCTGAGGCCATAAATACTTTTCACTTTCGGGCTCGTCTGCAATTTTTAAGGCCTGCAAAGATGCCTGAAGCGATTTGGGGTAATTGCCCTGGTGCATCAATTCATAAGCATTGTTATCTAAGTAAATGGCCTCATTTAATTTTAGTTTCAATTTTTGGGCAAGCGCCAAACTTTGATCCATAAAATAAAGTGCACTGTCGCGATTGCTTTCGCTGTAAAAATCAGAAATATTTGAACAAATATCCATTCGTATCGTATCGTTGGCTGCGTGTATTAATGCATTATGCAGGCTGTCTAATTTCGGCTGAGGTGCTTGTGCACCTGCGAACGCAGGTAACAAAAAAAACCAGGCTATTTTTAAAAATGATTTCATTATTACTGATTTAAAAATAATTGTATAGTAAATTTTGATCCTTCATTCTCCTTCGTCTCCACTTTCAACTCTCCGCCATGTGCTTTTACAATATCATAACTTAATGATAATCCTAAACCTGTTCCCTGGCCGGTTGGCTTGGTGGTAAAGAAGGGTTGAAAAATTTTGTCTAAAACTTTTTGCGGAATGCCGCTACCGTTATCTTTTACTTTTATTTCCACTTTATCACCAATCTTTTTTGTGCTTACCGAAACAGTGGGTTCGTAAAGAGAAGTTAAGTTTTGAAAACTTGACTTCTCTGCCAGCGCTTTCTTTTTTTCACCAACCACATAAAACGCATTGGTAATTAAATTCAAAATCACCCTTCCCATATCCTGCGGAATAATATTGATATTACCAATGCTGTCATCAAAATCAGTTTTTAAAGTGGCATTGAAGGAATTGTCCTTTGCTCTTATGCCATGATAGGCTAATCTTAAATATTCATCAGCCAGTTTATTGATATCAGTCGGCTCTTTTACTCCGTTGCTGCTTTGACTATGTTGCAGCATGCCTTTTACGATGGCATCGGCACGTTTGCCATGGTGATTTATTTTTTCTTCATTGGCAATAACATCGTTGGCAATTTCCTGCGCATCATTAATATTGCCTTTATCCATTTCATCTTTCATCTCTGCCAATAATTCTTTATTGACGTCGCTAAAATTGTTGACAAAATTCAACGGATTTTGAATTTCATGGGCAATGCCTGCGGTAAGTTCACCAAGAGAGGCCATTTTTTCTGACTGGATCAACTGCGATTGAGTGGCTTTTAAGTCGGTTAATGTTTCTTCCAGGTTTTTTTTCTGAATTTCAATTTCTTCATTTTGAACCAGTAAAAGTTGATTTGCCTTTTTACGGGTGCGATTATTTCTATACATTAAAAATACAATCAGCATGAACACACCGATACCTGCCAGTAGAGTGTATGTTCTTATAGTATTTTCTTTTTGAAGCCGTTTCTTTTCCTGCTGCTGCTTTTCCATTTGCTGATTAAATCCAACATTCTGATAATTGTTAATTTTTTCATTTTCGGCTTTATTGAGACTGTCGTTAAGAGTAGAATAGAGTTGCAGATAATTATAAGCACTATCCCGGTTAGCCGTTTTTTTATATAATCCATAAAGGAAAAAGTATGCATCCTTCAGTTCCAAATAATTATTAAGTTCCTTAACTTTTTTTATTCCTTCACGGATATAGTAATATGCTGAATCATCCTTACCAATTGCTGAGAAATAACCGGCCATGGAAATTAAGCTACTGGAAATGCCTGTTTTATTATTACTAGCTGAATTATTGGAAATAGATTCATCATAATATTGCTTCGCCAATTTAAAATCTTTTTTATTTATAAAAATATCACCCAATGTTCTCACGGCTTCACCTTCATAAGTTGTGTAACCAGATATTTTCATATTATCCAATGATATTCTTATATACTTCAATGCCGAGTCTATATGCCCATTCCTTAGATCAGCCCCTGCCAGATTCAATGTAATCAAAGCAATCATAGTAGCATTATTTATACCCTGCGCAGTTTTCAATCCCTGCGATAGAAAGGACAATTCTTTTTCCTTATTACCAGTGGATCTATATAATATTGATATGTCATTATAGGTTGATGCGAGGCAGGTTAACCGGGCCTTTACAGGATCTTTATCTTTTGAGAATAGTGATATTAACCATATATTTTTTTCACAATCCCGATTTTCCAAAATATCAAATGCATTTATAAAATATTGGAGAGAAAGGGGGTAGTTTTTTATTTCGGCTAATATCCATCCTCCCTGGTCTAGTGCATCTGCTTCCCATAATTTTAATTTTAATTTTCTTGCCAGTTTCAATTGAATGGATTGGAAATAAAAACTGCTGTCTCGGTTAATTTCCTGGTAATACCAACCAAAGCTTCTTGCAATTCTCATTTGCATGGTGTCATTGCCTGCGGTATGTTTCCATTCTTCCTTTAAGCTATCCATTTGTTTATCGCTCCACATTTCTACAAAAGGATCTTTCTGAGCGGTAACAAAAACAGGGATCAAAAGGAAGAAAAATATATTAATATAGTGTTTCATTAAATAATAGGTAATTGTATAATAAATATTGTGCCTTTTCCTTCCTTAGTTTCTACTTTTAATTCACCACCATGTGCTTTTACGATATCATAGCTTAAACTCAATCCCAATCCGGTGCCTTGTCCTGTTGGTTTGGTGGTGAAGAAGGGTTGAAATATTTTGTCTAACACTTTTTGCGGAATACCGTTGCCATTGTCAGCAACGCTTATTTCTACTTTATCATTTTTCTTTTTTGTGCTAACAGAAACGGTTGGCTCGTAAAGAGAAGTCAAGTTTCCAAAACTTGACTTCTCTATTGAAGCCTTCTTTTTTTCATCCACCACATAAAATGCATTGGTGATTAAATTCAATATTACCCTTCCAATATCCTGCGGAATGATATTGATGTTGCCAATGCTTTCATCAAAATCAGTTTTTAATGTGGCGTTGAAGGAATTGTCTTTTGCACGAATACCGTGATAGGCTAAACGTAAATATTCATCGGCCAGTTTATTGATATCAGTGGGTTCTTTTACACCGTTACTGCTGCGGCTATGCTGGAGCATTCCTTTTACAATGGCATCGGCACGTTTGCCGTGGTGGTTTATTTTTTCAAGATTTTGTTTGATGTCTGATGCAATGGCTTTTGCTTCTTCAATATCTCCCTTATTTAATTCTTCATTCATTTCATCAATGAGTTCATTACTTACTTCACTAAAATTATTTACGAAGTTCAACGGGTTTTGAATTTCATGGGCAATGCCGGCAGTAAGTTCTCCGAGCGAAGCCATTTTTTCTGATTGAATGAGCTGGGATTGCGTGGCTTTTAATTCCTGCAATGCAGTATCTGCCTTTTCTTTTTGAATATCTGTTTCATCTTTTTGTTTTTGCAGCTGATTATATGCCTTTTGTTTTTGGCGGTTATTTCTGTAGAAAATGAAAGCAAGCAACAATAAAACAGCTATGCCGGCAACCAAAAGATATATCCTGATGCTGTTTTGATAAGCAATTTTTTCTTTCTCTACTTGCTGCAAACGAAGCTGTTCACCCAGGGTAACCGCCTGAAAGGCAGTAAGATTTTTAATACGTTCTTGATACAAGCTGTCTTTGGTTACTAAAGTAAGTTCCTGGTATTTTAATAAGCTGTCAGTTTGGTTGCTCATTTTATAGGCCAGGTAAACATTCTCGTAAGCAGTTCCCAGGTTTACTTTGTACCATCTCACTATCCCCATTTGCTTAAGCGTTTGCAGGCTTTGCATAGCATAATAAAGCGCTGAATCTTTTTCCTTAATGAATAAAAAATATTTGGCCAGAAAAAAATAGCCGTTGGTTAATCCACTCATGTTATTTTCTTCTTTAGATATTGCTATGGCCTTGTGATAATAGTCTACAGCAAGCGGGTAATTATTTTTTTCAAAATAAATACTTCCAAGCTGGTTGTAAACCTGCCCCAGGTATTTTTTATATCCTGATTGTAATGTCATTTGTTCTGCTTCCGTTTCATACACTAATGCAGAATCCAGCTTGTTAACTGTTGTATAGCTTCGCCCCAGGTTCATGGAAGCAAGCATTTGCCTTACCGGGTGGCCGATCTCTAAAGCTATTCTTCTTGCTTCTTTGTAATGAAAGATCTCCTGCTCTGAATTTTGGGTTTCACGCATTAGTATAGCAAACATGTGATGTGTGTATGCAAGTAATAAAAGTCTTTTACTTCCATCAAAAGAACGGGAAAACAATATCCAGCTTAACTGCCTTTCGTTTTTTGGGTCTTCAACAATTTTAAATACATCCAGTACATACTGCAATGCCTCTGCATATTTACCCATCCCTATTAGTTGGTAAGCCGTATTATCCATGTAATAAGCCTCGGCCAGTTTTTCGCCATTTCTTCGGGCAAGTATTAAAGATTGCTCTGCATAATAAAGGGCAGAATCCTTATTGGATTCTTCGTAATAATCATACAGGGGCTTACCAACATTATATCGTTCAGAATCGCTTGTTGCATTTAAATAGGCGGTACGTAAGCTGTCAGGTAAATGCTGTGCATTTAAAAATGCAGGTAAACATAAAAGCACCAATAGCTTTATTAGGGATATCATCTTTATCATCAATTGGCTGGTATTTGTATTATAAATGTTGTTCCTTCACCTTCCTTTGTTTCTACTTTCAACTCGCCACCATGCGCTTTTACAATATCATATGCCAACGATAACCCTAAACCAGTTCCCTGCCCTGTAGGTTTGGTGGTGAAGAAGGGTTGAAAAATTTTATCAATAATATTTTTAGGAATGCCATTGCCATTGTCTTGTACGGCTATTTCAATGGTGCGATTTACTTTTTTTGTAACTACCGTAACAGTTGGTTCGTAGCTGTCACCCTGAGCCTGTCGAAGGGCTTTCTTCTTTTCGGCAACCACATAAAACGCATTGGTAATTAAATTCAATACCACCCTGCCAATATCCTGCGGGATAATATTTACAGGCGCCAAAGTTTCATCATACTCAGTTTTTAATGTGGCATTAAATGATTTGTCTTTTGCACGCAAACCATGATAAGCCAAACGAAAATATTCATCAGCCAGTTTATTAACGTCTGTAAGCTCTTTAGTGGCGCTGGTGCTGCGGCTGTGTTGCAACATCCCTTTTACAATGGCATCGGCACGCTTGCCATGGTGATTTATTTTTTCTAAATTTTGCTTGATGTCATACGCAATTAATTTTGCTTCTTCCAGGTCTCCCTTTTCAATTTCGGCATTCATTTCATCCATCAGCTCATTACTTACTTCGCTAAAATTGTTGACAAAGTTTAGCGGGTTTTGGATTTCGTGTGCAATGCCTGCGGTAAGTTCTCCCAACGATGCCATCTTTTCTGATTGTATCAGTTGTGTTTGTGTGGCTCGTAATTCTGTCAACGCATCTTCGGCACGTTTTTTTTCTGTTTGTAGTTTTATTAAATCTTCTTCGGCTTGTATGGCGTGCGCTTCTGCAATTTTTAAATCATTAAAACGGGTGAACGTAAGATTAAATACAGCTGCAAAACGTTCTAGTAATTGTATTGTTTCATCACCTTGTCCATCGGGCGAAGCCATGCCAATAAACCCCTTGCTGAAATAAGCCACACTTTGCACTCTCCGCTTTTGAGTCAGTCCGCCTTTGAAAGGGATATGCATTACATTATTCAGGTAATGAAAATAATCTTCCAGTTCTTTTCCCTCCATATCTACTATCACCGATTTTTCTTTTGCCTTCCAGCCATCGAAAAGTTTTTTTACCGAGATATTTTCATTTTTATTGAACATGAATTTCTTTCCTACATGCGTGCCATCTTCATCAGTGGCCCACATTTCCATATCACCCGATTCTTCTTTTACAATGCCGATGTACAAACGGTTTGGTTCAATGCCTAAACTAATTAATTGCCTGAATACTTCTGCGGCCGTTTCTGCCAGCTCATCACTTTTTTGCATGGCGAGTGTGCGGCTTCTCACACGTTCTAAAGCTGCTGCTATCTTTGCTTCCCTTGCCTGTGCTTCGGCCTGCTGCAAATCACTAAAACGGGTGTACGCTAATGAAAAAACAGAAGTGGCCCGTTGCAGCAGGTCCCAGCTTTCTGCCGATATATCACCCGGCGAAGCTGCACCCATATAGCCATTGGAGAATTTATACAAATGATAAGTGCGGTCAGGAATTGCATCGCCATAAAAACCCACCAGCACTTTTGAATGATCTGCACAATAGTTGATCCACTCTTTTCTTGCATCGCCCTGCATGGGGATAGAAATTTGTTTTTGATCTGAATCAAAAAACGCAAGCATTTGTTTCCCCACCAGCGTCTCGGTCAAATCGATATTCATATAATCAGAAACCAGTTTTTTATCCGGATGCTGCACATCTTTTATTGCATACCAGCATTCAGTTTTTTGTGTCTCTTCATGATGAATATAAATAGAACTGGTTTCCAATTCTTCCACGCCAAGCAAGCCCATCTCTCTCCGCAACAATTCGGCTACCTCAACCAGTTCACTGGGTTTTTGCATTGCCATAGCTCTCGACCGTACCTTTTCCATTGCTGCTTCAATCTTAGCCTGCCTTGCCTGTGTCTCTGCTTTTTCAAGGTCCAGAAAACGGGTGTAGGTGCCATCGAATACTGCTGCAAACCGTTCTAATGTTTTAATAGTTGCCTGTGGTACTGGCACTGGTGATGAAATAGAAATATGTCCTTTTGAAAAGTAGGCAATGCTGATTACCCTGCGTCCTTCTGTGTCTTTACTACTGATTGTAACACCACTCATTTTGTTGCGGTAATTGATCCACCCTTCCAGTGCTTCGCCGGTAAGGTCAACCACCAGTGATTTTTTATTGGCTTTCCATGCTGCCACTGAAGGCTTCACTACGGTTGGTTCAGCCATATCCAAAAGAAAAGAACGATTTTCCTGGCCGCCGCTTCCTCCCCAGTTGGTTACCCTGAAATCTACCAATCCTTCGGCTTCATTGTATATACCAATGGTAACCTGGTATACATTATCCGTTCCTAATTTTTTAAATTCATTAAAAAGAACAACAGCGGTTTCCTGCAATTCATTACTGCTTTGCATGGCCATTGTTCTGCTACGAACTTTTTCCAATGCAGCTTCTATCTGTGCTTCTTTGGCTTGTGCTTCTGCTTTTTGCAGATCGAGAAAGCGGGTATAGGCACGTTCAAACTCTGTGGCAAAACGATCCAATATTTTCTTTTCATCTACAGTAAGATCATTTTCAAGTATTACACCAAAACAACCATACTTCATAAATGCTTCTACATAATATAATCCGTTGGTGAAATGTGTAGGCGTTAATTTTTCAACACCATCAATCAATTCCTGCCATGCAGCAAAATAACTGTGTACACCATCTGGTGGCACAGCGTAAGAAAAAACAGGCTCGCCACTTTTCCAGTCAATTAAACATTGCGCAGTGGCAGGTTCATTTCTGTCGAGCGGGTAAGTAATGGCTTTACTTTTAAAAACTGTTGCCTCATTATTATCTTCTGCCCATGCAGCCCAGAATATATGATTGCTTTTTTCTTCATCGGGTAACCATAAAAAAGAAAATGCTGAATGGATGCCCAGCAATAAAACCTGTTCGT
>Ga0302164_10000431_pt1 | contig 14258 bp, 12 predicted proteins | sample I_Fen_E3_1_FD_193500 | JGI IMG/M metagenome (GOLD analysis project Ga0302164, IMG submission 193500) | Peat permafrost microbial communities from Stordalen Mire near Abisko, Sweden - I_Fen_E3_1 | ecosystem: Environmental > Terrestrial > Soil > Wetlands > Permafrost | place: Sweden: Abisko...
CAGCAAGGCAAGCTTTGTATCCTTTGCTTCAGATTTTACCAGGTATGATATTTTTTATGAGGACAATAAAATAAAGGAGATGAGAAATAATATTTTCGTTAACAAAGACAGGTTGCAATACGTGTACGATAGCGAGGGGAGAGTAAGTAATATAAATTATGCCGATTCCAGCGGTACAATTTTTACCAAAATTTTTCTGGCTTATGAACGAGCCAAACTTATAAAGCTGGAACGTGAGGGGAAATTGGGGGCAGCCTTTGTACTTAATAAGAGAATGAAATTCTCCTATTATGTTGATGGTAATCTTATGGAAGTTATAACTCATCGCCCTATGATTAATGGAGTAAGTGAGCTAAACACGCTAGATCGTTTTGAGCAATATGATAACAAATTGAATGTGGATGGTTTTCAGCTGCTTCATTCGGAGTTCTTCGATCACTTCATGTATTTGCCTGAGCTGCAATTACAGAAAAACAATCCCCAAAAGATAATTCATATTGGAGATGATGTTAACTACAGGATAGAGTATAGTTATGAATATGGTGTTAATAATGCACCGACGCGGAAAATAGGAAAAGGTACCTGGTTAAGCGGCCCTAAGACAGGTGAAACGTTTGATTCTGATTATTTCTACTCGTATTACTGACGCACTCTTTCTGATAATTAAAAAACAAACGATGGTTTATGAAAATAAAATTGATATTACTTCTGCTGTTATCATCTTATAAAATTTCAGCACAGTTAACCATAACACCTGGAGCCCAATTTTTTATTGCAGGAAATACACAACTCACGTTGCAGAATACCAACATCATTAATGATGGAACTTTTACGGCAGGAAACGGTATAACAAGTTTTACTGGTAATGCAGGTTCAACAATCAGTGGAAGCCAACCTGTTCAATTTAACGATCTGGAAATAAGTAAAACTAATAATAGTATAGTACGATTACAGAGAGCAATTGCTGTTCAGCAACGCCTTCTTTTTACGTCGGGTTTATTAAATATTAATGGCTTTGATATTGACCTGGGCAGTACCGGCCATCTTGAAGGAGAGCAGGAAAATAGCAGGGTTTTTGGCAACCTTGGTGGTGAAGTATTGTTTAATACAAATTTGAATGCACCAAACAATGCCAATCCTGCTAACCTTGGCATTATTATTACCACTGGTGCCAACCTTGGCAATGTAATAATAAGACGTGGTCATCAGTCACAAGTAAATGGTTCAGCGTTAGGAAATTCAATACAACGGTATTATGATATTATTCCTGCCAACAATACTAATCTTAATGCCACACTTCAATTAAATTATTTTGATGGAGAATTAAATACACTGAGTGAAAATACATTGGCTTTTTTTGAAAGCCAAAATAATACCAACTGGGCAAACCTGGGTTTTACATCAAGAGATGTTACGGCAAATTTTGTAAACAAAAACGGTATCAACAATTTTGGAAGGTTTACTTTATCAACTTCAGGTAATCCATTGCCTGTGCGTTTTATTTTATTTAATGCACAGTGTGCTAACAATAAAGTAGCAATAACATGGACAACTGCACAAGAGCAAAATGCCAGTCGCTTTGATATTGAAAGAAGTGTTGACGCTGCCAACTGGACGGTAATTGGTACTAAGCCTGCAGCAGGTAACACCAACGCAGAACACAGTTATACTTTTTTTGATAATAATCCTTCACAAAATAATTTTTATCGCATTGCAGAATATGATTTGAATGGCAAGGTGCAATACACGGGCATACTCAGGTCGGGCTGTAACGAGACAGATGAATTTAAACTTTGGCCCAATCCTTTGCATGACAAAATGTTTATCAATATCGTTGCAGCAAATGCATCGAAAGCAACTATTAAAATTTTTGATAGCAAGGGTGCATTGATAAAAGCGCAGCAGGCAAATATTTTACGTGGAAGTAACCAGCTTAATATGGATATGGCAACGTTGGCAAATGGTATTTATTCCGTTTTGGTGGAATGGAATAACGGGCAAGTAAAAAAGATCATACAGGTAGCAAAACAATAAGCACAAAATCCGGTAAATCCCTATGATTTTTTTTAAGAACAATTCAAATTAATTTTTTATGAAAATTTTTATTACGATCGCATTAGCCCTTTCTTTTTCTGCTTCATTTTCTCAATGGACAAGAATTCAGCAATTACCTCCTTCAGAAATTACCAGTTTTTATCACAGGGGGGATACGCTTTATGCAGGTGGAAGGGGAGTTATCTATATTAGCCGTAATAACGGGATAACATGGGATTCTACAAATGCTATTGTAAATTTTCCTTTTGTTACCAGCATAATTGTTTATCAAAATGAATTGTATGCAGTGGCTCCAAATAGAAGAGCAGTAAAAAGTGCGGATAAGGGTGCAACCTGGCAGGAAATGTTTTCGGCTAATGACACATTGGATATTTCCGATTTTTGTGAATTCAGGGGAGACCTGTATGCAACTACATTTGAAAAATCTATTTACAAATTAAATCCGGTTAACAGGAGCAGTTGGTTAACTTTTAGTAACGGCCTTAGTAGTTTGAGTTCAATAGTGAATGCAATTGCTGCTACTAGTACCACACTGATAGCTGGGACTAGCAGGAATGGAATATATGATTACCTGCCTGCCAATTCCACAACATGGGAGGAACGAGTCCTTCAACCGAACGTAAGTAGTTTTGAAGGCGCTTATGATATAATTGCTGCGCATGATACTTTGTTTTGGGCAGGCACTACAGGCAAATTTTTTATTAGTACAGACAAAGGATTAAGCTGGAGCCTTTTTGGCAACAGGCTTAATGCTTTTAATACTTCATTGGCAAATGCAAAGCAGGCTTTGCTTGCAGCGGTATACTTTACTGATCTTGTCAGTTTCAACACTGTGTTTCTTTATCTCAAAAAAGATTCGCTTCAAACTCCATTTCATAGTTTTAGTGTTGTAGCTGATCATTTTACCTGGAAGATTGATATCGTTGGTAATAAAATTTGGGATGCCAGTGATAAGGGCCTTTTTTTTATGCCATTGTCCGATTTGCCTGGCATTACCAATGCTGAGGATTCAGTTCCAATAACATTACCAGTGCGATTTACTTCGTTTATGGCTAGCTGCCAATCCAACAAGGTAACACTCACCTGGAAAACTGCACAGGAGCAAAACACCAGCCGTTTTGATATTGAGAGAAGTGTGGATGGCTTACACTGGACCGTAATTGGTAACCAGGCCGCAGCAGGTAACAGTACAACTGAAAAATCGTATTCCTTTTCAGACAATACTCCTGTACAAAATAATTTCTATCGTATTGCGGAGTATGACCTGGATGGAAGAGTGCACTTTACTGACACGTTCCGAACATCATGTAATGCAACAGTTGCATTCAGCGTTTGGCCCAACCCGGTTCACGATAATATATTTATAAATATTGTTTCCGGTAATGCATCGCCGGCTACCATAAATATTTTTGATGGTAAAGGAGCATTAGTAAAAACAAAAAATGCGAATCTGCTAAGGGGAAGTAACCAGCTTAAGCTTGATATGATAACATTAGCAAATGGTATTTATTCCGTGTTGGTAGAATGGAATGATGGACAAATAAAAATAAGAAAGTCCGTGCAAATAGCAAAGCAATAATCAGGAAGTCCGGTAAATTCCTATGATTTTTTCACTGAACAATTCGAATTAATTTTATGAAATTTTTAATTACACTCGCCTTACTTGTATCTTTTTCATGTTCATTTTCTCAATGGACAAAAGTTAATCAATTACCTGCTACCGACATCTTTACTCTCTTCCACAAAGACAGTATTTTGTATGCCGGAGGAACAAATGTTATTTATGTAAGCAGGAACAATGGACAAACCTGGGATTCAACAGCTGCCATTCCGGGACTTCCACCTCTTGGTTTTTTCATCAACAATATTATTGTTTTCAAAAATGAATTATATGCATCTATTCCATTGCACGGCGTTTTCAAATGCTCGGATGCTGGAACAACCTGGCAAACTATTAATACAGGTATAGATTCATTTGCAATTGTAAGTGACTTCTGTGAATATAGAGGAGACTTGTATGCAGCTACAGCTGAGAATTTAGGCAAAACTATTTACAAATTAAATCCTGCTGGCAGAAGCGATTGGCTATCCTTTAGCGAAGGACTTAATACAAGTTTAAGTATCACGTCCATTATTGGCAACAGTAATGTGCTAATTGCCGGAACAGGCGCCAATGCACAGTATACTTATCTGCCAGCTGGTGATACAGTATGGCAGCAACGATTTCTCCTTGGCCAGATCAGCCCTAATGAAAGAATTTATGATATAATCACTGCACATGATAGTTTGTTTTTGGCAGGCAGTAGCGGCAGGTTTTATATGAGTACAGACAATGGGCTTAACTGGACGCTTACCGGCAGTAGTACTATTTCAAATGCTGCAACTATTGTAAATGCAAAACAGGCAATATTTTTATCGGCACGTAATTTCGACGGCGTTAGTTTTAATACGGATTTTTTTTATATCAAAAAAGATGATCTTCAAAATCCCTTTTTCAACTTCAGTGTTTTACACAATTTCTTTACCTATAAAATGGATATCGTTGGAGATAAACTTTGGGCTGCCAGTGACAATGGACTTTTCTATATGCCATTATCAGCTCTACCTGGCATAACGGCTGCGGAAGATTCGGTTCCTGTAACAATGCCGGTGCGTTTTATTTCATTTAGTGCAAACTGTGGCTTAAATAAAGTTGTACTCACATGGAAAACAGCACAAGAACAAAACAGCAACCATTTTGACATTGAAAAAAGTGCAGATGATATTCATTGGACAGTGATTGGTTCCAGAGCAGCGGCTGGTAACGGTAATATTGAAAAAACTTATTTCTTTACGGACGATTCTGCGCTGCGAAATAATTTTTATCGTATCGCAGCATATGATCAGAATGGCAGTATACATTATACCAATACACTGCAAACTTCATGTAATACAACAGACGTATTCAGAGTTTGGCCCAATCCCGTACATGACAAAGTATTTATAAATATAGTTTCGGCCAAAGGATCAGCCGCCATAATAAAATTATTTGATAGCAGGGGTGTATTGGTTAGGGTGCAAAAGGCAACAGTGCTGCCAGGCAATAATCAGTTTAGTACAGATATGAAATTGCTTGCCAATGGAGCTTATACTTTATCTGTAGTTTGGAATAGCGGGCAAATGAATAAAACAATACAAGTAGTAAAACAATAAATGCTTTAGCAGGTTATGAACTCTTATTTAACCACGCCTGAATTTATTTATGCAACTTCAAAACCTAAATTGTTGAAGCAGGGCCGTATTGAATCGATAGATGTTTTGAGAGGTATAGTGATGATCATAATGGCACTCGATCATGTGCGTGATTATTTTCATCACGATGCCTTTTTGCATAGTCCTACAGATCTTACTCAAACCAGTGTATTTCTTTTTTTTACAAGATTTGTAACACACTATTGCGCTCCTGTCTTTGTTTTTTTAGCAGGCATTTCGGCTTATTTATTTGGAATAAAAAAAAGTAAAAGTGAATTGGCATTTTATCTTTTCAGCAGTGGGTTGTGGATGGTGTTTAGCGAGTTTTTTATTATCTCCCTTGTGTTAACATTTAATCCAACTTACCCGATGTTTAATTTGCAGGTAATCTGGGCAATCGGTATCAGCATGATTGTTTTGTCTGCATTGATCTACATTAACAAAACGATTATATTGGTTGTAGCCATTTTACTAATTTCGGCACACAATCTTTTGGATAAAGTACACGTGGCAGGTGCAGGCTTACCTGCTTTTTTCTGGTCTCTCTTGCATGAGGATGGAGATTTTGTTTTCGGACATTTTAATGTTCTTGTGCATTATCCTGTAATTCCATGGATTGGAATAATAGCATTGGGATACTATTTTGGAAGTTTTTATAAATCCGGTTATGATCCTGCAAAAAGAAAAAAAAACCTGCTCGGTATTGGATCTGCAATGAGTACAGTTTTTTTTCTTTTGCGTGCTTTCAATATTTATGGCGATGCGGCTCATTGGGATGTGCAAAAGAGCCTCGGCTTCAGTATACTATCATTGCTGAATGTTACCAAGTATCCGCCTTCGCTTCTTTATGTATTGATAACATTGGGGCCTGCCCTTATTTTTCTGGCCCTGACCGAAAAGCCCCTGAATGCAGTCGCAAAAAAAATTGCTGTATTCGGAAGAGTCCCATTTTTCTATTATGTGCTTCATCTTTTTCTTATTCACCTGGTAGCCACTGCGGGCGCAGTTTTATGCGGTTATAGTTGGTCTGATATGATATTAACCACCAGGGTTAATCGTATGCCGGGATTGAAGGGATATGGTTTTGATTTATCAGTTGTTTATTTTGTATGGATAGGGGTAACGCTTTTTTTATATCCATGCTGTAAATGGTTTGATCGATATAAAAGAATGCATCAATCTGGCCGATGGTGGTTAAGTTATTTATAAATAAAAATTTAAAATGCTCTGCAAAGAGTTAATTAGTCACAAAAAAAAATAAAATAGAATGAAAAGAATCTTAAGTAAGGAAGGGGTGACAGTTTTAACTGTAAGTCTATTTCTTTGGAGTTGTCAAAAAAATTTAAACGAATCGCCATTGACAGGCAAACAGGAAATGCAGAAGTTTGGTGCTGCAAATGACCTGGAAGAAAGAAGGGAGCAAAAAGATTTTGTGCAGGTAAACGTTGTAGGCGACAATAATGAGTACAACCCTGCACATATTGATACCAACCTGGTTAACGCATGGGGAATTGCATTTCCTGCATCGGGCCCAGCCTGGGTTACATCCTTTGGAAAGAGAGTAAGTGCAATCTATAATGCTGATGGTTCTTCAGCAAGACCTGCGGTAACAATCCCTTCCCATGCTGCAACAACAGGCGGGCACCCAACAGGCATTGTGGCCAATGCAACTACAGATTTTAAGCTTCCTAACGGCAATCCTGCACGGTTCATTTTTGCACAGGCTGACGGGATGATCTCCGGATGGAACGGCGGCAACGCAGCAATAAAAATGGCGGATGATTCTTCAGGAGAAGTATATCTTGGTCTTGCAATGGCTACAGATGGTGGTAATAATTTTTTATACGCAGCTAATTTTTCGCAGGGAAAAATTGATGTATTTGATAAAAATATGACAAAAGTAAGCAGGAGATTCAGAGACCCTTATCTTCCGCACGGATATGTACCGCTCAACATTCAGCAAATTGATGGAAAGCTATTTGTTATGTACGGACAACCCGGTACAGGCGCTGACGTTATCTCTCCCCGTAATGGATTTGTGGATATTTATAATCCTGATGGTAGATTTGTTAAACGCTTTATATCTCAGGGTAAATTAAATGCACCCTGGGGAATTACTAAAGCGCCGAACGGCTTTTTTGGAAGTCATTCAAAGAGTAAGGATATTTTTCTTGTAGGTAATTTTGGAGATGGGCATATTAATGCTTATGATGCTGAAGGCGAATTCCAGGAACAGCTTCGTGCCCAAGGCAAGCCAATAACAATTGAGCGTCTCTGGGGGATTTCATTTGCCCCGGCGACCTCCACTGTGGTAGATCATAACCTGCTTTTTTTTGCAGCCGGGCCGGATGGCGAGAAGCAAGGATTATTTGGGTTTATAAAAAAATAATTTATTCAACAGCGTTTTGGGAATAGGTATGAACAACAGGTTAGGAACAATAAAAGTCACCGCAAGGTGGCTTTTATTTGTGTATCGGTAACGAATTTTATAGCTTTAATATTTAGCCAAATGGAACAAATACTTTACCGGCAATTATTTGCCACAGACTACACAGACTATAAAAGGGTAAGACTCAGTTGCCTCATGCAATATCCGGATAATTTTGGTACTACTTACGAGGAGGAGTTTGATGCAAAATATTTAAAACTTGAGAAAGCTATTGAATTTGCAGACAATAATAATTTTGCCTTCGGCGCTTTTTCCTCAGAAGGAAAAATGATTGGTATTTGTGGTTTTATAGCTGCGATAGGATTGAAGAAACAGCACCGGGGAGAAATTGTACAATTATTTGTAGAAACTAAGTATGCAAATCAAGGAATTGGCAAAAAACTACTGCAACAGGTAATTAACAAGGCTTTTGAAAACAAGCAAATTGAGCAAATAGTATTGGGCGTGGTTTATACAAATGAAAAAGCTGTAAAATTATATGAGCAACTGGGCTTTATAGAATATGGCAGGCTTGAAAAATATTTTAAAACAACAACTCAGTATTTTACACAATTATTTTTATGTCTGACGAGGAAAAGCTGCTTGTAGAAATAATTTAATCCCCCGATGATTTAAAAATTGAGGATTGCAACATGCATTAAACGCAATGTTAGCGGCCATTGTACCGAACGACACACACAAATTGGGAGTCAACAAATAAAAAATCAATTCTATTAATATGAGCGGCCAACATCATTACAAAGCTACAATTAAGTGGACGGGAAACAAAGGGACAGGAACTGACAATTATAGAAATTATGACAGAAGCCATCGAATAATTATCGAAAGCAAATCTGACATTTTAGGTTCTTCTGACCCAGCATTTCTTGGTGACAAGACAAAGCATAATCCAGAAGACTTTTTAGTTTCTTCTTTATCTTCTTGTCATATGCTTTGGTATTTACATTTATGTTCTGAAGCAGGAGTAATTGTAACCGATTACATTGACAATGCAACAGGAATAATGTTGGAAACCTCAAATGGCGGTGGTCAATTTTCCGAAGTTACATTAAATCCAATTGTTACAGTAACCGAACAAAGCATGATTGATAAAGCAAATGAGTTACATAAAAAGGCTCATGAACTTTGCTATATTGCAAACTCTGTTAACTTTCCAGTTAAACATAAGCCGACAGCGAAAATATAATGACAATGATGAAGAAAACAACGAACTTCTAACAAAATGTTCCATGAATAATTTTTTTCGGAACCGACAGAGGAATTTAGGTCTTCATTTCGCACCACACTATTTTTTTTGTTTTTTTCTTTCATTTAATTAACTCAAAAACCTGAGCGATTAGTACAGACGACAATAATTACAAAATCAAAAGACATCGGAAAAAATGGGGAATATTGAAACAGTAAAAAAAATGTATGAGCTTTTCGCTAGCAAAGACAAGAACGGAATTAGACAAATATTTGGCGAAAATATAAAATGGAACCAGATGAAAGGTTTTCCTGGTGGTGGACTACATATTGGAGCAGACGCAATATTTGAAAAGGTTTTTGGTGGGTTTAGCCAAAATTGGACAGATTGGAAAGCAACAATTACTCGTTACATAGACAGCGGTGACGGAGTTTTTGTTATTGGTTTTTACGAAGGAACTTTTAACGCAACAGGAAAATATATGAAATCTGACTTTGCCTGTGAATACAAAGTGAAAGACGAAAAAATATCCGAGTTTAACCAATATACCGACACATTTTTAATTGGACAGGCAATGGGACTAACTAAAGAGTAAAAACAACGAACCGCTAACATGAACCTTTAGATTCGTTTTCAGACATAGAAATCTGTGTAAAAAACCAAATAAAAACTCAAGTTTTTTTATGGTTTAGCAAAAATGGGGCTGGATTGCTATGGAAAAAACAAATTAATTTTTAGATTTTTTTAAGCTGCTATTGAAGTGTTGTTCACATAAGGTTGTTGTTTATTGACAACTGATACCACCCGTAGTATTAATTTATTTCGGATGGCATTCAATACCAGCATTCCATTTTTTCCTGCTGCTTTTTTTCTGTTGAAGTAGTCTTTAAATTCAGGATAATATTTAATGGCAGTTAAGGCGCAGAGGTGCAGCATTTTTTTGAGTTCTTTATTGGCCATTTTATGCACCCTGTTTCGGCCTTTTACACTTATGCCACTGCTATGTTCAAAAGGAACTACGCCTGCATAACTGGCCAGTTGTTTACCTGTAACTTTAGCAGCGAAGTTGTTGGTGCAGCAGATGATGTACACCGCAGTTAAGTGACCAATACCCGGCACTGATTTTATTAGCAGATAGTTTTTGTAAATCGCAGGATCTTCCTGAATAATTTTATTGATCAGTTCTTCGATTTGCACAATGCTCTTTTTGATTCCTTCAATGGCAGCTTTATGGGCTTTCTCCAATGTTGCTAATAAGATTTTGTCGTTGCTGCACTGTAGCTCTTTAATGTAATTCCTGGTGCTATGCAACTGCGTTACCAGTCGGCTTCGGGAACTCATCAGGTCTTTTAACTTCATGAACACAGGATTGAGTGCTGGAGAGGCTTTTAGCTCATCAGATTGCTTGCAGCAATACTGGCACAAACGTACTGAATCAATGACATCATTTTTGCCACGGGTAATGCCAAGGCTCCATTTAATGTGTGCAGCATTGCCAATGTGAAGGGGCAAATTGTGTTTGCTGCAAAAGCTCCACAAAAGGCGATGATAAACACCAGTGTTCTCTATTACCAACAGGCTGTTGCTATCAAGCGTTACACCCGAAGTTTTTAACCAGGATTTAAATGCATTCATACCACTGGTACTATTGTCGAAGCGCTTTGTAATAATGGGTTGCTTTACATAATCAATGACCGGCATCAATGATACATCGAACCATGGTTTTGATACATCAATACCGAGGTAGTTTTTGGTGATTGGTTGCTTCATTTTTATTATTTTTAATGTACAAATAAGCTAACCGTTTTTGCCCCATCGTCTTAGTCCTTAATAATGGGTAATTAACCCTAATTGCTATATAGACACTAAGGGAAAAAACCGGCAGTGGATTGTATCCAGCCATGGGTCATTAACCCGGACAAACATAAAATGCGCCACTGCCGGTGGTTAGTTTTACACAAATTAATGTGGATTGTAAAAGAAAAAAAGAACCAAAAAAAGAAAAGTAGTAATAGTAATAACCAATTTAATTAATTAAGAATACAAAGCTAAAGGACATTATTAATTAAGCTAAGTGCAAATCATCAACATTAATTTATAAATTTAGCTTCGGTTTGCCGGGGCGGACGGAACAACATTCCCCCACTTCGCCAAGCCCCGCTCGTTGCCTGCCATTTTATTGGGACACTCTCAATTGCCAACAGAAATTTATATTTAAACAACAATTATTAAAAATGGGTACTTGGGGAACAAACATAAAAGACAACGATACGACATCTGATATTTATGCTGACTTTTTTGACCTATACAATGAAGGACAAAGCCCAATAAATATTTCTGCAAAACTCATTGCAGACAACGAAGAATTAATTAACGAGCCTGATGACTGTAATAATTTTTGGTTTGCACTTGCATTAGCACAATGGGAAACAAAATCACTGGACTTAACAGTTTTTGAAAAAGTAAAAGAAATTATTGAAAGCGACAATGACATAGAAGTTTGGAAAAGTCTTGATGCTGACGAGAAAGATTTAGTAAAAAGAAAAATTGCGTTAGAAAAGTTTTTGGTGAAACTTCAAACAGAAAAATCAAAACCTAAACCAAGAGAAAAGCCAAGAAATGTAAAACCAATTTTTGCGACTGGCGACTGTTTAGCTTTCAAGTTTGACAATGGAAATTATGGTGGTGCAGTTGTTTTAGCAACTAATGACAATCCTAAACTTGGTTATAATCTTGTTGCAGGGACAAGAATAAATCAATCAACAAAACCAACTCTTACAGACTTTGAAAAAGCAGAAATACTTATTCGGAACTTTGCTTTTTGGAAAGACGATAAACAAGTTAGTTGGATAAACCCAGACCACTACGAAAAAGAATATTCCAACTTGTTTGAGTTAATTGGAAAAATTTCTGTTGAGAAAGAATATACAACAAGTGGGAATGACTTTACATCATATTGTGCAGACTGGGCTGCTGCAAAAGAAGCAGCAGAACTGCAATTTGAACACGAAAAGACAAACTCAAAACCAACAATAGTTTTGACAGTTGCAGAGTTGACAAAAAATAAAAAGCGTTGGAAGTTGTGGTAGTTTTTCGTCTCGGTAGACGAAAAACGGCAGGCAACATTGGGTTTGCTGCAATTTGGGGTTGACGAATTAAACATCAACTTTTTTCAGGACGGGTCAAATCGCTACTGTACTGCATCCGGGCTTGACGGAATTCTATCCGTCATTTAGTTGTCAACTTGTACTTTTAAATCATTATTCGGCTGCAGTTGTGGGCAGACACAGCATCAAATATCCCATCTGCGGCAATACTGGGTCGTTAGCGGCTATTTTAAATGCAGCCTTTCCCTAAATTGAAGACATGAAATCAACCTTGACAATAATTTCAATAATTTTCTTTTGTCTGACTTGTGACGGACAGAAGAAATTAGAAACAGTGAAATTGGTTAAGTGGTCAAGCGAATCATGTGACAATACTTTTGACCCCTATCTTTTAAAAAACAGAGTAAGTAATATTGAGCACACAGATTCAACAACAATTTACACTGTTCACTTCTCGGAAAATTGCTGTGTAAGTTTTGAGCCTGCTATAAAATTTTCCAAAAGTAAATTGGTATTGCTTCCTTATCGAGAATACAAAGGTGATTATTGCAGTTGCAATTGTTGCTTTTCAATTCGATATGAAATTGCGGGATTGAAGGGCAAAATATATCAACTGTATTTTAAAGAATCAGAAGTAAAACTAACTGACGATTATTACGACACTGTAAAAACTTCTTATGAAGTTTATAACGGAGAAAAAATTAACAAGTCGAATAAGTATGGTTTTAAAGAAGGCACATGGATTAAGTTTTATAAAGATGGCAAAAAAGAAGTAGTTAATGTGTACCCAAAACAATCATTATTTTATAGTCCATCACCTATTTGGTCAAAAGGCTATTTTGAATCAGGGAGACTTTCATTTTATGACAGAAAAGATACCACTGAATCATGGTTTGAAGACGGCGAATTGAAATCTCAGTTTATAGAATATAAAATTGGAGACACCACGTTTAAGACAGGGCTTCGTAAGTTTGAAAACCGACTACTACAAAAAGAATATTTTGAAAAAACCTACCCTACAGTTTTAAAGAGTGAATTTGACACAGCTTATCGGCAAGGGGTAATACTTACTGAACCAGTTTATAAAAGAGAATATTTTCAAAATGGTAAACCTAAATATTTATTTCGAGTTGATACAAGTTTCACATGGTATGAAACAGGACAAATTGAATCGAAGAGTTACAAGAATGGCAAAGTTCAGTTTGACAACAAGAGTATACTAACAGAGCAATCCTTTTCGTGGCTTGGAAAAGGACCAGAAGATTGGAGAAATTTAGACAACACCCTTTATGTTCAGTTTTATTCAAATGGAACTATTAAGGAAATTGAATTAGTAAGAGATGAACCAACTCAAGAAGGATTGGCTCCAGGCGTTCGTTATACTTGGGCATGGAGTAAAGAAATGAATGTCATTGAAAGTCCTGAAAATTGGAAGGAGGCTTTACCTTGGACGAAATTCCCAGAACTTCAAGTGAAACCCAAAATGCTAATTGGGTTGGACAAAAAGTCGACTCCGAAGAAAAACAGCCGCTAACATCAGGTTTTGTGCAATTGGGGCTCGACGTTGAAGCAATCATCGGCTGTGCATATCCAGGCTTTGGTTTCGGCGGACGTAATTCTGCCGGGCAGTAGTTCTTAACTTCGGCTTTTAGTTATAAATTTAGCTTCGGTTACGGGCAGACAGTTGGTTAATTCCCCAACTGCACAAAGCCCCGAACGTTAGCGGCAATTTTCGGTTACCATCAAACTATGAAGTCACTATTTATAATATTTTTGCTTAGTCTTTCTTTAAATTCTTTTTCTCAAAGAAACCTAGATAGTTTAGATAAAGCTAATAGAAAAAGTATAGAGTTAACAGGGAGCTTTGTCACAAAAGCCATGGTTGACACAGATAATATTATTTGGCTTAAAGCGGATATAAAACGCGACCATAGATTTTTCGGATATGAAAAACCCAATACAAAATCCAAGCGTTTAATCTTATTTTCCATATTGACTAACGATGTAGAGGATAATCCATTTGGCTGCACGTTTGGTGCATTTTACGAAACGGCTGGCCTCGACTCCTTAGGGTTGATATTTGAATCAAACAAAGGATCTTTTATTAAGACAAAATTAGTTAGACCAGACTTTAATAATACAGTGATAAGCTATATATTCTTCGAAAGAAAATGGTTTACGTTCAAAAAACGCAATGCTTAAAACTGCCGCTAACAAGAGGTTTTGTGCA
>Ga0302164_10000433_pt1 | contig 14244 bp, 12 predicted proteins | sample I_Fen_E3_1_FD_193500 | JGI IMG/M metagenome (GOLD analysis project Ga0302164, IMG submission 193500) | Peat permafrost microbial communities from Stordalen Mire near Abisko, Sweden - I_Fen_E3_1 | ecosystem: Environmental > Terrestrial > Soil > Wetlands > Permafrost | place: Sweden: Abisko...
ATGGTATCCGGCCCAAAGAGCCTCCCTGTACCTTAGAACTTCTTTTGCAGCTAAATCTACTTTTTCTTCACTTTTGTTATCCGAAACTGCTTTATACAATTCGTCTTCAGTTGTGAAAATATTTTCAATTTCAGTTGAAGTTTTAGCTTCCTGTAATGCTATTGTATTTACTAGCATATACGGATTTGGAAGTCTCATAACATTGATATTTACTGAGGCTAATGCTCTTGAAGCAGATACAAGCTTTTTTAAAATATCTATGTCATCATCTATTTTCGAAGAAGGTGGAAGAAGAGGGAGATCGTTGAAAGGGTAATTCCTATCGAATTTTAGTTTTGTCATGGTTGTTCAATATTAGCCCAATTATGGACATGCTGCAAATTTATCTAGTATTTTCATTAAAAACAATAGTACATGTCCAATATTTCAATAATAATGGACATCTTGTCAAAACATGTCCATTTTATCCTGGAATAGGGTTTCGCATTAAATATCAAAGTAGACAAAAATTTGAAATCTGGGATCACTCGTTTAAAATAATACGTGCTGATAATCAGGCAAATAAAAACTACTTAGCTTCTCACTCCGGCAATATCAATAAAGACTATTGTAAAATAATGATTTACAGTGGTCTTTTTTTATGTGGCGGAGTAATTGGTGGATAATATTTTGTCTTTTATGATGTATCATTTTGAAAAATTTCCCCCTTGATTCTCTTCATATATTTCTATTAGTTAAAATGTGGCAAAGTGTTCTATGTCCATAATTTCCATTTTTTTAGTTTTTATAACGACATCTTTGAGGTGCAATAACTCTGTCTTTAGTCAAATATTTCTACTTTTGGTAAACTGACATATAAACGAATTAGTCAGGGGTAATTTTTATAACCTTAATTATCAATGATTATGAAGTATAACACAAGACATGAATTTCATTATGCAAATGAATATATTCTTGCCACAATCAAGAAAAGATTTGTTGCATTCCTCATTGATTGGATAGTTCTTATAATAATTTATTTTTGCATACTCATCCTGTTTGATTTATTCAATATGAACATTTCGAAGATAAATGTCCATGGTATTTTCGATGTTGAAATTGAAATGAATAACACGCCTTCATATATAATTACCTTCTTGAAATTTTTATTTGGACTTTTACCGGTCCTTTATTTCGCAATCTCGTTTTATTTCTGGAAGGGAAAAACCATTGGGAAATATTTTCTTAGGATAAAAGTACTTTCTTTGTACCATGAACATCTCGGATTGTGGCATTGTATCGAACGAAGTTTGGGTTATTTTGCATCTGCACTTGAGTTTGGATTTGGATATCTACAAGCCTTTTGGAATCCAAACAGGATGACGCTTCATGATAAAATTGGGGAGACAATTGTAATAGAACTTCCTGTTAAAAAACATAAGTAATACCAATGTAATGTAAAATTTTACATTACATTGAAAAAACCTTCATCGCTCCCGGACTTCGTTACGAAGCTTTACTTAAGGGTTATAAGGCTTGCTTCCGGTCCATGGAACACAGCAGCATTCGCTCGATATGTTTGGTTTTGAATATGTCGATTATTATCAGATTGTAAGAGACCTTATTGAAGAATACCGGCTCCTCTTCATTGACTGGGTGGCAGGATTTGATAAATGGGATTATATAATTGACCGGTGGGGACTCTTTAATCCTCCGGGTATTGGCCCGTTCGACAAAGACCCCGATGATTACATTCCCTTTCGTGGTTTTGAAGAAGATCCCGAAGAATGAAAAGTTCTCTTAACAGGAATGATCAGGCTCATGAGAAATTCAAAAGTTATGCATATGAGAAAATTTTAAACGACGGTGAGGTTCTCATACCTCACTCCTCAACCTCAGCTTCACACCTCACGCCTCACACCTCATGCCTGGCGCCTCAACCTCAACCTCGCACCTCATGCCTCATGCCTTTTTCCCCTGCGTCGTGTGTCTTTTTTAAGATTACTTTTATCTTTATACTTTTGTCTTTTGTCTTATCCGCCATGTTTAGAAATTATCTGTTTTTTTCAATGGTTATATTTTATTGCAATGCACAGGCGCAAACAAATTATATAATACACCCTGTATGCAGTACAACCAGTGATAAACCATTAGTAATTTTTTTTACGGGTGATTCAGGAAGGAGCTCTTTTGATGAAAAATTAACCGACAGTCTATGTGCAAATAATATCCCTTTAATGTGTATTAATTCCTATAAATATTTCAGCAGGCGTAAAACACCTCAACAAACCCTGGATAGTATTTTGCCTTACATTGATTTGAATTTAATAAAGTATAATCGCCGGAAATTTATTTTTGCCGGTTATTCATTTGGATCAGAAGTGGTTCCCTTTCTATACAATTTAATGAGTGATGAATGGAAAGACAAAGTGGAGTTTATAGTCTTGCTTTCCCCGTCTTACAACTCAGATTTCAAAATTCATTTTTTTGACCAGGTGGGTTTTACCTGCAGACGTTGGCCGTATGATGTACTACATGAAATAATGAAAATTGAAGAAAAGAAAATAATCGTGTTTTGGGGGAAAGATGAAAAAAAGTTTGAGAAAAAAGAATTTACAAAACATAACATTACTGTACATCATTTAAAAGGCGGTCACAGACATATAGATGTAAAACCGGTTATTGAAGAAATAAATGAACGGATAAATGAGCAGTGATTTCTTACTTTCTTTGTCTTGATGCAAAGAAAGTAACAAAGAAAAATCAAGGCTGGCAGATTATTTTGGGGCTTCTTGTTTTTCGACTTTCGCACGCATTACAACTCGTCCCGGCTAAGGCGGGACTCAAACAGTAATGCTTTCTTAAGGCCTGCGCTGAAAGCCTCAAAACAGTCGCTACTTCCCAAAATAATCTGAGGCCTTTTGAAATCCCAAAATTAGCCTCATCCCTCGCGCCGCCATCTACTCGATTTCACTTAGTCCATAAGTCTCTTCGTCTCTTTGTCTTCAGCTCACTCCTCATAGCTCACACCTCATGTCTGTCTCTGCAACATCTCAACCTTAACCTAAACCTCAGCCTCAACCTCAACCTCGGATTGCCTCATGGCTATTTCCCGGATTGGTAGTCACGACATCAGGTTATTTTCCGTTGACAGAGTGGCATTTCAAGATGCTTGCGAAACTCGCCGAGACTGATCTGCCAGATCCCGCTCATATGTCCGGAAATCTCTATGAGTCTTTCTCAATCTGAGAAAAAAGTTTTTCAAACTATTTCTGTTTTAAAATTTTAACATTTACTAAAGTGTCAGTAACCCAGACTATTATTTGACTTAAATCAATTGTTATTCATTAATTGTTAATTCTGGCATAACCTTTGTTTCTCATTTTTTGTACTCAGAAAACTGTTATATATATAAAGACCATCGTAACAGTTCATAAAAAGGATTTTAAGATATAATAAGCGTTTTTTCAGGTTAGTTTTAGGTTAGCATATAATGGAGTTGGATTCCATCTCCACTATTTACTTTAGAAAGACAGAATTGATTTTGAACAGAATAACGATTTAAGCGATACCTCATGAGAAGTAACACAATAGGATACTGGAATGATAAGAAAGAAAAACTTTTAAAGAAGTATAAAAACCTTACTGAGAAAGATTTGTGTTTTGATGAAGGAAAGGAAAAAGAAATGATTGAAATCCTGGGCTATAAACTTGGAAAATCAAAACAGGAATTACTTAAAATTATCATAGCGCTTTGACCGGAGTTTAATGGATAACTTTGTAATTACCAATTACAAGTATCCTGATGCAGAGTAAAATATTTCTCAGGTCATTTACATTCATTATTTTTATTTTCATATTTGCTTTTTCCCGGCTGAAATTAGCTGTTCAGGCGGGTAAGTGAAATCGTGATTTATATATATTAAGAGAAAATAAAATATCCTGTTAATAATTAAAATATTTGCTTCCCTTTATCGTCTATGCAATTAAACAACCTCTTGAATGAGTCCAAAAGAGTCAGAAAAAATTGGAGCAGTTTATAAAGATGAGCGGAAACGTCTTCTCGGTTATATAAGAAACAGAATTCCCGACAGAGTTGAGGCCGAAGATATTCTGCAGGATATCTTTTACCAGCTTACCGTCGGTTTCAATGACATCAGGAGGATTGAAAGTTTGACAGCATGGCTATATAAGGTGGCTGACAACCGTATCACCGATCTCTTTCGTAAAAAAAAGCCCGTCAATATCAGTTTTAGCGAAAACGCCAAATCTGATGATGAAGGTCCCTTAGCTCTCGAAGAGATCCTTCCTTCACTCGGATCGACACACGAGGATGATGAGATTAAAGAGATGATATGGGTAGCCATTGAAGAGACTCTTTCAGACTTGCCGGCAGAGCAGAGAAACGTATTTGTGGAAAATGAGTTTGAGGATATGAGTTTCAGAGAGATATCTGAAAAGACAGGTGTAGGAATCAATACACTAATCTCACGGAAACGTTATGCTGTTCTTGCCCTGAGGGAAAGATTAAATGAATTATATAAACTATTAAAAAACAATTAGTATGAAAACGTTAAGAGTATTAAAATTTGTAGGATTTGGAATACTCGGAATAGGTTTCATAACTCTGGCGATATTTGTCACCATGAGTCTGTGGAACGCGCTGATTCCGGTATTGTTTCATGGACCGGTAATAACTTTCTGGCAGACAGCCGGATTGTTTATTCTCTCGAAGATTCTCCTTACGGGTGTTGCTCCAAAGTCACGATATCATGGAAGACCGGACTGGTGGAGGAAAAAATATCATGAAAAATACGGACACAGCTGCAGGGAAGAAGAGCAAAGAGTAAGCTCTGAACAGGCATAAAGAAAAAACCGGCTAGTCCGGTTTTTTTATTTGTCCTACTACGAATTGAACTATTAGGAAAATTTCCCGCTGATCCCGCTGATTGACGCAGATCTGATTAGAGTTTATCTGCGTGATCTGCGGGAGAAAATAATAATCTTCTCCTGTAAGATGCACCCCCTTTCATTTATGTTTTTTTTGAACAATTCAAAACAGTTTGTAAATCTGTTAAAAGTAAGTATCATGAGTATTGCATTATTTAATTTTTATATTTGAAGATCCTAAATTACAATTCAACTTAAACCATTTAATATGTTTAATTCTGAAATTCATTTAAAAAACAGAACAGGAATAAAAGTATTTATTATCTCAGTATCGATTCTCTTCATTTCTCTGATTGCCAGTTCTCAGGCAGGGGAAATCAAATGGTCGGTAGATGGGAATTCCTACTATCGTGTTGAGAAAAATGAACTCGTTCGGTATACTCTTCCTGATAATAAGCCGGTAGTTGTATTAACCGAACAACAGCTCACGCCTATTGGAAGCGCAAGTCCTCTTCATTTCAATTTCTATTCTTTCTCGGCAGACCAGCAAAAGGTATTGTTTTTTACCAATACAAAAAGAGTCTGGAGGCTGAATTCAAAAGGTGATTACTGGATGCTTGACAGAAAAACAGGATCTCTTAGTCAGCTGGGTAAATCGCTTCCAGCCTCTTCCTTAATGTTTGCTAAATTTTCTCCTGACGGAAATTCCGTGGCCTATGTAAGTGAAAACAATATTTATGTTGAAGAACTGTCCTCTTCACACATCAAACCAATGACGAGTGATGGTTCTGTAACTCTGATTAACGGCACTTTCGACTGGGTCTATGAAGAAGAATTTGCATGTCGCGACGGATTTCGCTGGAGCCCCGACAGTAAAAAAATCGCCTTCTGGCAGATTGATGCCAGCGGCATAAAAAAATATTATCTGATTAACAATACCGATTCCATTTACTCAAGGATCATACCAATTGAATACCCTAAAGTCGGACAAAAACCTTCGCTCTGTAAGGTTGGAATGGTAAATATCGCAGACGCCAGGACTACATGGATAAACATTCCCGGAGACCCGGCTCAAAATTATCTTGTACGAATGGAGTTTATACCATCTACTGATAATTTACTTATACAACAGCTCAACCGTAAACAGAATTCCAGCAAACTTTATATTTACGAGACTGCAACAGCCAATTCTAAAGTGATAGAAGAGGAAGCTGATGCAGCCTGGGTGGATATCTATCAGCCTGGAAATCCTTATTCCTTAGACTTTACCAATAAATTTATATGGTTGAATGGAACCAAAAGTATTCTCTGGGATTCTGAAAAGGACGGATGGAGACATCTATACCAGGTCTCTCTGGAGGGAAAACCGGAAAAGCTTGTAACCAATGGCAGTTTTGATTTTAGTGACATAACTTATATTGACCATAAAAAAGGAATGGTCTATTTTATGGCTTCCCCCGGCAATGCTACCCAGAATTATTTATATCGCACCAGGCTTGATGGGAAGGGTACTGCAGAATTGGTTAGTCCGGCAGGTTTAAGGGGAACTCATAGCTATTCCTTCTCGCCCAGTGGGAAATATGCGGCTCACTCATTCTCAAACAGTTTTACTCGTCCGGCACGGGAATTCATCACTGTAGCCGATCACAAACCATTGAATGAAAAAGAGAGTATTCTTGGCCGCCTGGATTCACTTAAGGTCAAACCTGTTACGGAATTCTTTAAAATAAGGACTATTGACAGTATTGAGATGGATGGCTGGATGGTTAAGCCGGACAATTTTGATCCTGCGAAGAAATATCCGGTTGTGTTTTATGTCTATTCCGAACCTGCCAGCGCAACAGTAAAAGATTCATATGGGATTGGCCGGAACTTTCTCTATATTGGCGATATGGCAAAGGATGGGTACATTTATATTTCACTTGACAACAGGGGTACACCTGCACCGAAAGGAGCAGCATGGAGAAAATCCATTTACAGGAAAATCGGACAAATAAATATTCACGACCAGGCTATGGCGGCTAAAGAAATTCTTAAATGGGATTTTGTCGATCCGGAAAGAATTGCCGTATGGGGTTGGAGCGGCGGAGGCTCTGCCACATTGAACCTCATGTTTCAGTATTCTGAGATCTATAAAACAGGAATTGCAATTGCCGCAGTCGCCAATGAACTTACTTACGATAATATTTATCAGGAGCGTTATATGGGATTACCACAGGAAAATATGGAGGATTTTGTGAAAGGTTCTCCGGTCACATACGCAAAAAGCCTTAAAGGGAACCTGTTGTATATACATGGAACCGGCGATGACAATGTTCATTATCAGAATGCAGAGATGCTTCTGAATGAACTGATTAAATATAACAAGCAATTTCAGTTCATGGCTTATCCGAACCGAACGCATGGTCTTTCTGAAGGGGAAGGAACGTTTCTTCATCTGGCAACTCTGTACACGGCGTATTTAAAAAAGAATTGTCCTCCGGGTGGAAGGTAAGATTTTGGCTCCAGGGAAAATCCATAATACTCTTAGCGTTCTTGTAGTTAAGGGATTATACCAGTTTAGTATAAGATCCTCACACGTATTGTATTCGGAATATTCTTAAGGTCCTGAAGAACAGAAGGATCCAGTTCAGTATCAGTTTCAAGGATAACATAACCCAGGTCAGCGTCAGTCTGCAGGTATTCCGCTGAAATATTGATTCCTCTTGAAGAAAAATAGTGATTTATTTCACCCAGAACACCCGGTACATTCTTGTGAATATGTAAAAAGCGCTGTTTGGAGGAGTTAGCATGAAGCGCAATCTCAACAAAGTTTACCGCGCCAATTGTTGAACCAGTATCACTGTATCTTACCAGTTTTTCAGCGACCTCCAACCCGATATTGGCCAACGCTTCAAGAGTACTGCCTGCAATATGAGGAGTAAGAATTACATTATTAAAATCCTGGAGATCATTCTTAAACGGCTTATCATTGGAGGAAGGTTCTTCAGGAAAAACATCAGCGGCAACGCCAGCCAGGTGTTTCGACCTGAGCCCCTCGGCAATAGCCTTATAATCAACAACATCGCCACGGGATGCATTAATCAGGCATGCTCCTTCTTTCATGAGAGCTATCTGGTCAACAGAGATCATATTCCTGGTTAATTCTGTAAGCGGAACATGAACAGTTATCGTATCAGAGATCTTTAAAAGATCATTCAAACCTGGTACAGGTTTAGAATTGCCCAGACTGAGTTTCTTTTCAATATCATAATAGACAATATTCATTCCAAGGCTCTCGGCAAGGATGGAAACCTGAGTACCTATATGTCCGTAACCTATAATCCCAAGGGTTTTGCCTCTTATTTCAACAGAGTTATTAAAAGATTTCATCCAGATTTGCTGATGTGCAAGTGCGTTCTTTTCAGGAATACCACGCATGAGCATAATAATCTCAGCTATAACCAGTTCAGCTACCGAGCGTGTATTTGAGAAAGGGGCATTAAATACAGGGATACCAAGCATTTTGGCATCCTGAATATCCACCTGGTTTGTGCCGATGCTGAAACAACCAATAGAAAATAGTTTAGGAGTATAGAGGAGTATTTCCTTTCGAAGTTCTGTACGACTTCTGATTCCGATAATATGAGTGGTCTGTAATTTTTTTTGCAACTCTTCACCAGACAGGGCCTTGTTCATACATTCAACATCGGTATAACCATTTTCCCTGAAGAATAAGCTGGCATTCTCATGTATTCCTTCCAGTAATAGAACTTTGATCTTACTTTTATCAAGTGAATAATTTCTCATCAGCAGAACATTAAAAATTAAAATAATAATCTAATTAAATATTGTAGATTAATTCGTGAAAAGTAAATAAAAGAGTCCGTTTCTGCAAATAATTTCAAGCGCTTTCGGTTAATTGATTATAATTCAATTTTTTCACTCCTTTTCAGGGTGTCCGCTGATCTTATTGTTTTTCAACTCTACAGGCAGACTATTAACAGTCTGCAGCACGGCAGCCACCTGTTTTCCGCTTCCTGTATTTCGAATGATGTTGTCTTCCAGAACGACACCTTTTGCCTGGCAGTTCACTGATAACCCGTATCCTTTTTCTTTAGTCCCGTTATTTTCAATCACGTTGTTCTTAAAGATACTTCTGTGAGGTGCATTTTGAGGCAAATCACCTCGAAGCTGAATTCCATCAGATCCGTTTTCGTAGATATGATTATCGGCATATAGCATATCAGTATCCTTATGACCTGTACTAATACCATTGATACCATTGTTATGAAAGCTGTTATTTCTTACGTTACCATTTCTTACCCGCCAGCAGACATAGAGTCCGTAACCGTCGTTATCATGACTGTTGTTCCCTTCAATAAGTGTGTAAGGAGATCCGGTTCCGGGATGTAGTCCGCTGTTGGCACAACCATAAACTTCACAGTTACGAACTATGACATATTCTGTGATTTGCCAGCTGATGCCATCGCAGTTAAAGTTCTTAACTGTAACGTTTTCAACAATTGCTTTATGTACTTTGTGAAGATAAATTCCTCCAGCCCTGCAACCATCAATCATATCGTTACTTTCCCTGCTTCCATCGACCGTGAGATTGGCAATTCTGACATTTTCAGCATCCACTGCCGAGATTACAGAACAATTGTTTGAAACAGTGCCTTTTTTATCGGCGTGGTAATCCCGAAGGAGAAAGTTATCGATGTATATAACATTACCTTTTATTCCGGTTATCCTTGCAGTTGTGAGGTCCCACCCTGATCTCTGGCCTTCATCGTAGATTGCAATACCCATTCCCGGTTTGAAACCTGAGGCATCAGTAACGGTTATCTGAAGTTCACCATAGTCTGCATCAAGGGCAAAGGACGACCGCAAACCCTTACATTTCTTCAAAATTGTTTTTGCACCCGATCCGACCAGGGAAATGTTGTCATATAGTCTTACAGGTACTATAATATCATAGGTTCCTGGCAAAAGCATAATTGTACCACCTTTAAAAGTATTGTGTAAAGCATCAATAGCCGTCTGGATTGCTTCAGAGGTAAAACCCTGGATATCGGCATTGGTGCCACCAACGGTTAGCCGCTTTTGCGGGATAACAGGATTAACAACTGAAACAGACTGAGTATCTCCCGTATAAGCCCGTTCATGAAAATCACTCATTTTAGCAGATTCAGCAACCGTATTTAATTTACCTGATACAGGATTTTTTACTTGATCACAGGAAGTGAAAATACTTAACAAAAAAAGAAGTGGGATGGTTTTCATTTTTATTATGTTTTAATTTTTCTGTAAGCAACTTAAATCTACAGGATTAATAATTTTATTACTATTCTGAAGGAAAGGTATGAAAAAGTTGATCTGGTTCTTCATTTGGAGATTAAATGATTCCTGATTGTATATCGAATTCCGCACACCTCATACCATTAATATTTAATATTTCAATAAACTTTTTTAGGCATGTATCTGTTTATCTGTTATGTTCATAAAAGACTTAACAAATTTACCGCAAAATATATGGTTGATTTTAATTTGACTCTGCAAACTGATAAAATTCTCCTGAGACCTTTAATCTCTGATGATTATATGTCATTTGAGAAATTAACCGATGATCAGTCAATGTGGGATTATTTTACCAGTGATTTGTCGGTCAAAGAAGAATTACATGATTGGATAGATAATGCTCTTAATGACATTAAAAATCAAACCCGTCTTGCTTTTGCAATAATTGATAAAACTTCTGGCAAACCAATCGGTTCAACCAGTTTTGGAAATATTTCGTCACGGGACAAAAGAATTGAAATTGGCTGGACATGGATATGCAAAGAATTCCAGGGTACAGGGACTAACAACCAGGTAAAATACTTAATGATCAAATATGTCTTCGAGGTTTTGGGTTATGAAAGAGTCGAGATTAAGACTGATGTTTTAAATACCTCTGCAAGAAAGGCTCTGCGAAGGATCGGAGCCAAAGAAGAAGGAATACTGCGCAGTCATACATTAATGACACATGGTCGACGCAGGGACTCAATCTATTATAGTATACTGAAATCAGAATGGTGGGAAGTGAAAGCAAGGAATAACTGGGTTTAAGAAAAGGAGAAGGGCCGGGCAGGAGACAGCGAGAAAGTGGGACTAAATTCAGTGAAACTTCGTAATTTCTTCGCACTTTTGTCCGGCAAAATAGATTGATATGAAGTCGTGGTTTTCTGGTGAAGCTTTCGCTGTAATGCGTGTTAAAAATTTCCGTTTTTTTCTGTTCTATCGGATTTTTATGACTATGGCCAGTCTGATGCAGTCGGTTATAGTAGGATGGCAGATTTACGATTTATCGCACAATGTTCTCTGGCTTGGATTTATTGGCCTTGCAGAGGTGATTCCTCAGGTGAGTATTTCTCTTTTTGCAGGTAATTATATCGATTTATGGAACAGACGTAAGATTATTAATTATACTACTCTTTTACTTATTCTGGCTTCATTGATCCTCCTTATATATAGCACAAATGCCGTGTATTTCTCCGAAAAATTCGGTATTATCCCTATTTTCATTGCTATCTTTTTGGCGGGACTGGCACGCGGAATATTAGGTCCAGCCCAGGTTGCATTAATGGGACAACTTATACCGAGGAATCTATATGCAAATGCTGCTACATGGAACAGCGCTAACTGGCAGGTGGCAGCAGTTTTAGGACCGGCAATAGGAGGCATGATCTACGGGTTTTGGGGAATAATACCAGCCTATTCACTTGTCTTAGGATTATATTCTCTGTCGTTCTTTATGATAATGTTTATAAAAATCAGGCGACACGAAGTTATTGAAACTGCCGAAGGTGTATTTACCCGCATACGAAGCGGTATAAATTTTGTCTTTGAAACACCTGAATTGCTTGGCGCCTTTACACTCGACATGTTTGCTGTGCTGTTTGGAGGAGCCGTAGCAATGCTTCCTGTATTTGCATCTGATGTATTACGTATCGGACCTCAGGGTCTGGGTTTGCTCAGAGCCTGTCCTGCCATTGGAGCAGCTTTCATGGCTTTTGTTCTCATGTTCCGTCCACCTATGAGGAATACCGGAAAGATACTTTTCATTTGTGTTATTGGTTTTGGCCTTTGCATGATTGGTTTCGGACTCTCGAGAAGTTTCATAATATCGGGAATATTATTGATTCTCAGTGGCGCTTTCGATAATGTAAGTGTTGTCATAAGAGGAACAATTCTCCAGCTCTTCACACCCGACGATATGCGTGGAAGGGTTGCATCTGTAAACAGTATATTTATCGGATCATCGAATGAGTTGGGTGCATTTGAGTCAGGTGTCACAGCTAAATTAATAGGTCTGGTTCCTTCAGTAGTTTTCGGTGGTATTATGACACTTGTGGTCGTTTTTACTACCATAAGGGTAAATAAACCACTCAGGAAGCTATCGCTAAAGAATAAAATGTAAGTTAGTTGTTTATTTCCTCCAGGGCTTTTATAAAAGTGCTGGAAATGCCTAAATCAGAGAACGTTTTCAAATATCTGTTATTAATGGGGTGCAAAGATAGAGGAAAATATGATTATTTCGTTCATTTTTTGTCAGCCCACTTCTTCCACAGATCTTTATTATCCAGCATCTTGATATAAAAGCCTCCAACTACGCTTCTGGCCTGGAATCCAACCATCTGAGCATTGTCCGTTATATACCAGTCTGAAACGGGTACTCTGTTTGGCGTCATGTCAGCATAATGATATACCGGATCAAATATTGCCCTGAAATCTTTAATATTACCTGCAAGAGTGGCAGTCCATGTTATCCAGTCATTTTTAGAATACCGTTCACGACTGTCGAGAGGAAGTCCGTATGGAGCCATAACAGTTTTATAAAAACTGATTTCATTCTTATATACCTCTTTTGGGAAAAGATTAAAATCCAGCAGCTTATCCCATACAAGGTTATATTTCTGACTCCATGTAGATTTCTGATCGTACGCCAGCAGGGTATGATCCCCTTCGGTAGCCAGTTTTACCCATTCCTTAGCCATGGCTTTGGCTTTCTCACCAGCCATAGTAGCTTTATCCTTATAGCCATTCAACTCACAAAGCAAAGAATAGGATTGAATCGCAATAATTGCCTTGGCAGAGAGGTTGACATTATGTGTCAGGTGACCTGCAAAATCATCTGTACACAGCTGATTCTCAGGATCAAATCCTTTTGATAAAAGATATTCAGACCATTTTTCGATTACCGGCCAGTATTGTTTCGCAAAATCAGCATTTCCTTCAACTTTCGCCAGGGCTGCCAGCATTATAATCATATTACCGGTCTCTTCTACAGGCATCTGGTCAGTTTCATCAGTTTCACCTCCTCCGTAAACCTGTCCTGTTGCATACGGATATTGTCCAAGGTCGTGAGGTGCGAAAGGGAATTTCCAGCGTGGTGTAGAGGCATAATCAAGCACTGGCCGTAACATTGCTTTTGTAAGTACCGGACTGAATAACAGCACAAAAGGTGAAAAGGGATAGATGACATCAACAGTGGCAATACAACCATTACTGAAATTCTCTTTTGGGAAAAACAAGGGATTACCTTTGGTATCTGCTACCAGCTTATGAGCTGCAATACACTGACGATATACAAGTGCACACATCTGGGCATATTTTTCTCCACCGGCTAAATTAAGGTCTGTCATCAGGTCCGCGTCGAAAGAATTGCAGGCTTTCATCAGTCTGTTATAATCCGAAGAAGCCGTTATCAGCAAGTCGTCGAATGACATCCCTTTATGACGCCACCACGCCTGAAGGTCGCTTTCAAAATACCTGATTGAGTAGATATCATCATAAGCCACCATTGCCCAAACAGAAACGGAAGAGGAAGTGATCTTACCCAGATCCCACGATGTTGCCATTGATATGGCACCATCATTTTCTTTTTTTGGTTCGGAGTAAATTTCAGATTCCGCAAGTTTCCCTGTTTTAACAAAACAATCTGACAGTGAAATTCTTGGAGCAATAGAAAATGAAGGATTCTCAATTTCCGGGACAGACAGATAAACATAACCCCAATCAATGCGAACATTATCACCCGGTTTATTAAGATATTTCTGCTCCTTTGTTCCGATCTTTGAGGTCTTCAGACCCTTTATAGACGGCTGATCCCATGTGATCATCTGTTCTGTTTTATTTACCGCGAGTTCCGATCCGCAATCGAAGTATAGCTGAATATTATGAGTTTTGTAATCAGCAGATTCTACCTTCCATGTTATATAAGTCACCGGACGCGAAAGAACCTCAATGTCTTTAACAAGCAACGGCGACGTGAAAGTCATTGATAATTTGACACCTCCGCCTGCAAATTCATATAATGTATTTGTTGGAAGAACTTTTAGTGACAGCTGCTTC
>Ga0302164_10000435_pt1 | contig 14241 bp, 16 predicted proteins | sample I_Fen_E3_1_FD_193500 | JGI IMG/M metagenome (GOLD analysis project Ga0302164, IMG submission 193500) | Peat permafrost microbial communities from Stordalen Mire near Abisko, Sweden - I_Fen_E3_1 | ecosystem: Environmental > Terrestrial > Soil > Wetlands > Permafrost | place: Sweden: Abisko...
CTACCTATAAACATTAACACCATAAGCTGGGCTTTAAAGACTACCTTTCTGCAATTGCCGGTAATACTGCCGGTATAAAAATCAATACCATGTCAAATATTACACAGGTAGTTAACGTAGATAAAAACCTGAAAATTTTAAAAAAAGGTGTGCATGCTTCCGACCTTGATCAGTTGCTGAGCAGCACCGGTCCTTATACTTTTTTTGCCCCCAGCGATCTTGCTTTTGAAAAATTAGAGAAAGGCACTATGGACAAATTATTAGAACCACAAAACCGTGCTAAAATGGCCGACCTTATAAACAACCACATTGTAAGCGGCAAAATTGCTTTTGATGCTTTGAAAGATGGCGATACATTGACTACAATAAATGGTAAGTCTTTAGTAGTACAGGTTAAAGATGGCGCCACGCATATTGGTAACAGTACTATCTTACCACGTGATGCAAAAATATCCAACGGGGTTATACATTCTACAGATACCGTGATGGTATAAGATGTTTATAATTGTTCCTGACAAGCCATTGCAAATGCAGTGGCTTTTTTTGTTGCGAAAAACTGTTCAGTTTTACTTATCGTTTTACAATCTTTCCTTCAATATATTGCTGTAAAAAAGTTTCTTTAAAATTCTGTCCCAGCGGAATTTCATTATTCTGAATATAGATCAGTTCGCTGTCCAGCGATGAAATGTGCAATGTATTAACGATGTACGATTTACTCACCCTTGCAAAAATAGCCGTTGGTAATTGTGCCGCAATTGTTTAATAGCACAACCACATAATTATGTATTTGATATGGCTTGTTTTTTTTCTATCTTACTAAAAAAAATAAGGTATGAAAAAGCAATTACTCCTATTCACTTTATTATTTTCCTTTTTTGCAAATGCGCAAAATGTAGGTATTGGTAATGCATCGCCCAACGAAAAACTTGATGTAACGGGTAATATAAATGTAACAGGCACAATAAAAACCAATGGTGTAGATGGAACGGCCAATCAGGTACTTATGAAAAACAGCGTTGGTAATTTAACCTGGGGCGATATAACAGAATTTAAAAATCATGTAACATTTACTGCCGTTGGTTCATCTTCATGGACTGTACCTGCAGGTGTTACAAGAATTCAGGTAGAAGCCTGGGGGGGTGGTGGTGGCCCATCTGCCAATGGTGGCGGTGGCGGTGGTGGCTACGTAACTGCAATTTTTACAGTAAGCACAGGAAGTGTATCTTATACTGTTGGTACAGCGGGCGTTGGTGGTGTACCGGCAGGAACATCAGGTGGCAATTCATCAGTTACATTCAGCACACAATCTGTAACCGCATTTGGCGGTTCGGGCGATAATGGTACGGTAACATTTGCCGTAGCTCCCGGCGGATCTTTTTCCGGTTCCTCAGGTACTGGTTTTTATGGCGCTCCAGGAGAAGCGGGTAATCCAAATAGTTATGGCGGATATCAATTAAGTGCCACAGTATTTAAAGAAACGCTGAAAGGTGGTAAGGGTGGCGACGGAGGAAATTCAATAAATACAGGTGGTAAAGGGGCTTCAGGGGTAAGAGACCCAGGTACATTTTCTGTTAGCTATATGTCTTTTGGCGGAGATGGCAGAATGCCCGGTGGTGGCGGTGGGTGTTGGGGAACCTGGGGCGGATCTATCAATAATGCCGGTCAGGGTATGGTAATTATTCATTATTAAGTAATCTATTACTGTTCTGAACGTGTTGTGCTATTAACAAATGTTGAAACCTAAAGTTATAATAGGGTAAACAAAAAAAATGTTGTAAGGTCACTTAAGAAAGTGACAGAACTTTCTTCAGCAAAAAGCACAACACGTTAATTTTAGTTGAACCCCTTCATCAATTTGATCTCATTCCGGTATAATAAAATCTTACCGTCATTTTCAAGCTGCTTCAATAAACGGGACACCACCACCCTTGATGTGGCCAATTCATCTGCAATAAGATAATGTGATGTTTTTATTACGCTAGAGCCACTTAATTTTTGTTTCTCTTTCAGGTAAGCAATAAGGCGTTCATCTAATTTATGAAAGGCAATGCTTTCAATAGATTTTAATAATTCTAAAAAACGTTCGTTAAAACTACGCATGATGTAGTTTTTCCAGGTGGGGTATTTACAAAGCCATTCGTCCAGTTTGGTGTGTGGTATGGCCAGTAATTCCACATCATCTTCGGCAATGGCTTTTACTTCGCTCTTTTTTGCTTCCACACAACAGCTGTAAGCCATAGAGCAACTTTCATTACTGGATAGATAGTACAGCAAAATTTCTTTACCCGTTTCATCCATGCGGTACACTTTAATGGTACCATTGATGATCAATGGCATCATACGAATGTATTTGCCATAGTCCATGATGATATCGCCTTCTTTAAAATGTTTGATCTCGCCAAACTCATACATTTCTTTTATCAGGGCAGGTTCAAAAACCGATTCAAAACTGGTTAGATTATTCATTGCTGTAAAACTGGATGAAATTGAATTGAGGCATAAAAATACCCAATACAATAAACAAGTGGCAATTTTTTTTGCAGTAACTGAATTTAGCCAACAAAAAAAGTACTGTTTATAGTGTCACCATCAAACAGTACTTTGCAATTTCAAAACCAAAAAAGGGTACCAGTAATTTTATACAGCAAATTTTTTAATCACACTCACTAAGCCCGCTTTAGGTACCACGCCGCTTTGACGCCACATGGGCTTGCCATCTTTAAATAGAATTAACGTTGGCACGCCCTGTATTTGATATTCCATTGCTGTGCCCGGATTTTGATCTACATCTATTTTTACAATTTTAACCGCCTCGCCCAGTTCCTGTTTTACATCTTTAAGTATAGGCGCCATCATTTTACAGGGGCCACACCAGGTTGCGGTAAAATCAACCAGTACCGGTTTGTCAGAATCTATGATTTGATCAAATGTCATCGCCACTTTTTTAGTTGTAAATTATGACCTGGTTACTTATCGTTCACTACTTCTTCGTAAATAATTTCTTTTGCTAGTTCCGCATTTCTATTCACAGGGGTATAGCAATTTCCTGTGCCGCAGCAACCGATATTAAAAACCGCCATACCGGCCAGTGCCATACCTATCACACTAAACGCAAAATCCTTAACAGCCACCGACTGAGCTACTATAGCAATGCCCATCACTAATCTTACCCATCGTACAAAATTCCAGTTGCTCAATATGGTCTGTTTCATGGTTACATTTATTTGTAGCGTAAAACTACATTTTGCATCAGGCTTTTTAAGTAACAAAGGTTACAAATAAAAACATAACCCTGCACTTATATAAACAACATATGCACGCCTTCACCTTCGCTTTGTTTATAAAAATCACCCACAGTAATTACATCTTCCACCCCTTCATACAGGTCTTCTTTTTTATAATGAAACATATCCATAGCTAATTTGCAGGCCCATAGCCTTACACCGGATGCTGATAATATATCCAGGAATTCAAGCACATCAGGCATATCCACTTTTTCCATTTCTTTTTTCATCATTGATGTGGCCAATGCTTCCATGCCCGGCAAGCCGCCCAGCATAGTGGGCATGTGCATGGCAGGGTTGCCTACGGTAGCAATATGCAAATGCTCCAGCTTCTTTTTGTGCACTGCTTCCAATCCAAAAAATGTAAAGAACATTTCTGCTGCTATACCTTCCATCCTGGCACCATTGGCCAATACAAATGCAGCATACACATTTTCTAATGTCCCTTTTGATAAGATGATCATCATCTTTTTAATAGCCCCTTTATTCTCGTTCATGATTATTATTTTTTAGCGTTAAATACAGCTTGCTGGTTTGGGTATACCGGCAATTTTAGTAGCAGTCTTTAGTGGTGCTATTGGAAAAAGCTGGTAGAACTCTTTAATATCCACCACACCGCTTTTGCCTACACGACGTATACTGAGTGCCACCTGGTTCTTTTGCTCATCCTGCAAATACTTTAATACCTGCCAGTGCTTTGGAGATAAATTGATATGAGATTCTTCAGCCAGTGCTTCGCCTACTTTTTCATCCCATTGGTTAAAATCAGTTAAGTAACCTTCTTCGTTTACGGTAATATTTTTACCGGCTATTGTCTTTTCCATATTCATTATTTTAATGTTGAGAAATTGCTTCGTAATGTTTACCCCTCTCCGACATAGTTGCCGATACAAATGGTATATGTGTTCCTTTTAATAATACATTCCAGTATATCCATCTGAAAGCCAGTTTACCCATATGGTTCATCCTGCTTTCTTTCAATAGCCTTAACGGGCCAATGCCTGCAAATGGAAAACTGCCTTCAACAGGTTCATGCGTATAATTAAAATCTATCAGTAATGCTTTACCTCCACCTGTTTCAATAAAGCAGTTGGCATGGCCGTCAAATTCTTCTTTCAGCGGTTCGCCTTTTACATAGCGTAAAATATTATCGGTTAATATCTCTGCTTCAAAATGCGCCACCGATCCCGCTTTGGAGGCTGGTATATTACTGGCGTCGCCCAATACAAAAATGTTGTTGTATTCTTTCGATTGTAAGGTGGCCTTGTTGGTAGGTACATAATTCAAATCATCGCCCATGCCGGATCGTTCCATTAAATCATCGCCTTTATTGGTGGGCACAGTTACCAAAATATCAAATGGAATTACCCTGCCACCGTAATCAACAATGGTTTTGTTTTCATTATCCACCTGTTCAATAGCAAAGTCGCTTTCAATATGAATGTTTTTTTCATCCAGTAAATGTTCAAGTGCTTCGGTAGCCTTAGGTTTGGTAAACGCCCCGCTCAACGGTGTTACATACGTGATGGTTACCTTGTCACGCAGGTGCTTGTGTTTAAAAAACGAATCGGCTAAAAATGCAAATTCCAATGGTGCCACCGGGCATTTAATGGGCATCTCTGTAATATGCACCACCAATTTTCCTCCCTGCCAGTCCCTCAATTTATCTCTTAAAGCCAATGCGCCCTCAAAAGTGTAAAAATCAAAAACAGATTTTTGCCATTCTGCACCTTTCATGCCTTCCGTTTCTTCGGGGGCAATCTTAGCGCCCGTGGCAATGATCAAAACATCATAGTCTAAGCCTTTACCATTATTTAATTGTATTAAATTTTCTTTTGGTAAAATACGTTTGATCTTTTGTTTGATAAGTTGCACGTCCTTTGGTATAAACTCTTCAATGGTTTTTACAATGTCTTCGGGTGTGTAAATATCAAAAGGCAAAAAAAGATAGCCGGGTTGATAGTGATGTGCTTCACGTTCATCTATAATGGTAATTTGCCAGTCCGGTTGTTTTAAATGATGATGCAGGTGATTAGCCATCATAGTGCCCGCTGTACCGGCACCCAGAATAACGAGATTTTTCATTTGTTTCATTTTAGTGTAAATAATTACACTGTAAAATTCAACATGATGACTAAAGGTAATGATGACAATGGTAGTGTTATTTGATGAGTGTCATCAACGAAAAATATGATTGTTCCTCAAACCGGGCAATAGATCTGCTTTATGTAACAAATGTTACCGCAGGTTTTTCTTTTACTAATTAATTTTGTTTGGGTTTTATTTTGCAATAACCGGGCTACAATGTTTTATAATAGATGGTTAGACTCTCCCGGGAATTAAAATGTACTTTCTGCAGCGGCATCTTTATTCATTCAACCCTTTTTCAATTTCATCCACTAATCCTCCCAAATATTTATCATCCGACAATTCCCAAAACATTACGCCGCCTAATTTTCTGCGACGTACAAATTTTGTTTTTTCACTGATAGATTGCGGATCATCAAAAGTGGCAAATAAGTTTTTACTGGCACTGTATTGATAAGGTGCTTTGGCTTTTTTATCCCAGTAATTTCTAAAGCCCATACTGTCGGTAAAAAAGTTATCAAAATTTTTGTACGATACGCCCTGCAAAAAATCACCACTTTGGTACAAGCCATGGTTGGTATCGGCAACATTTTGCCATACCCTTGCATAAAAGGCTGCACCAATAATAAATTTATCGGCAGGTAATTTTTTATTCAGCAACCAATCTACACATTTCGTTGTCGATTCCTGGCCGGGCATATAATCGGCCAATGCAGTGTGGTGGCCCGTTACCTTACTGTATCCGCCAACAAGGTCGTATGTCATCAGGTTAATGAAATCTACACTCGGTGTTACTGCATCCCATGCAATGGATTGTTCTAAATATTGAGTAAATCCCCCCGCTGCAAAACTCAATAACAATTCATTGCCCATTTGGGCACGTAATTCTTTTACCAGCGAAGTAAAATTATTTTTATCCTGTGGCAAATACTGGTGCCCGGGGTACCCTTCTATTGCGGGGTATTCCCAATCCAGGTCCAGGCCATCAATATTATAATCTTTCAATAGTTGCACGGCAGTTTTTACAAAAGTGTTGCGCCTTTCTGCGGTATCAAAAATACCTGAGCAGGGTGCACACCCGCCCCAACCACCAACCGATACCATTACTTTTAATTGCGGATGCGTTTTTTTTAAATCAACAATTTGTTGCACAGTAAGGCGCTGCAAACTATCCCTGAAAGTAAGTGAGTCATTCTGCAGTTTTAAGAAACTATAAATAACATGGGTGATTTTATCCAGCGGGTAGTGGCTAAGGTTTTCGCCGTTGCCAGTATAGTAAGCAACCACTTTATATTTTGGCTGGCTAAATGTAGTAGTTTGTAAAAACAGTAGGCTTATCAGGAATAATTTTTTCACGGCTTTGAAGATACTATTCATTTACTGACTACAGAAGCCATTCATCCCGAAAATAATTATTTTAACAGTGGTAAATTTATTTCCATTTTAGATTGTTATTTTGCAGCATGAGTAAACTTTATCCCGTTGTTCTTTTTCTATTATCAGTTCACTGTGCTTTTGCGCAGGACAATTATGAGATACAGGTCTATGCCTCTCCCACGCAAGCTAAAGGCAGCACCATTTTTGAATTGCACAGTAACTTTACTTTTAGCGGCGAAAAAAATATAGTGGATGGTGTACGCCCCAGTTATCATGCATTACACGAAACGGTAGAGATAACGCATGGTGTAGGCGAAAACTTTGAAATTGGGTTTTATATTTTTACCAATTACACCAGCCCGTATGGTTATAAGTATGTGGGCTCACACATTCGCCCCCGCATAAAAGTGCCCGATAAATGGCATTGGCCTGTTGGGGTAAGCCTTTCAACCGAAGTGGGTTTTCAAAGCAGCGATTATTCAAGCGATACCTGGAGTGCAGAGATAAGGCCCATAATTGATAAACAGTTCAACAAATTTTATATCGCTTTCAATCCCACATTTGGTATTGGGTTAAAAGGCAGCAATGACCATACGCCCACTTTTGAGCCCAATATAAAAACATCGTACAGCTTTAATAAAGTAGCATTGGGTGTTGAATACTATGGCAGCATTGGCCAATTGAACCAGGTGCCTTCTGTTAACCAGCAAAGCCATGCTTTGTTTGCTGTTGCAGATTTAAGTGTTGATCCACGTTGGGAAATAAATGTTGGCCCCGGCTGGGGATTAACCAAAGCCACTGATGGTTTTGTTTTTAAATTGTTGGTGGGCAGGCGTATTACCTGGAAAAAAACAGCTAGCAAATAAAAAGAAACAGTTATTAATTTTTTGTTCTTATAAAATCTGTTCTTGAAAAAGTGCCCGGTTGTGCATGGTCACCTTCTTTAAATTTAAAATCCACAAAGTTGATATCTTTTAATTCGGTAAGGTTATAGGTGGCTTCTGCAAGATACGCTTCGGAGCCGCTGGTACCCATTTGCCGGGTTAAATAATCGCTCTTAGGTATCTTTACAAATACGGTATCGTTAACTACTTTTGTAAGGCGAAGTAGTATCTCAGGATATTCGTTGTTCATCATCGCAACAATATTTGCTGCAGTTAATGAGTCTGCAGCTGCAGGCCTTATCTTAACCATTACCAAACCACCCGGGCCCAAATCGGCAGACCAAAAATAATGGGTATCGGTTAGTACTTTCGCCGAATCTGTTTTTAGTATACCGATTACTACAGTGTCTTTTACCAAAGGTTTTGTATCCGCTTTTTTGTTGTTGCAGGCTAACAGTGCCGCAACTAAACTTATTAAAGCAATATATCTTTTCATTACATGGTATTTAATTAGCTATTAACGGTGCCTCAAAAATCACACCGCTCCTATAATAAAATTACAATATCCTGCCTGCCTTAAAATGATCCCTGTCATCATTAGTTCTGATTTAAAATGCCGGTGCAGCGTCGCTGACAGCCATCACCGGGTTTATGATTTTATATCATTGTTTGCCCATAAATCACCTGTTAGATTTGATGCGTTAAATAAATTTTCAGTTCCTTTTTAAAACCACCAGCGTTAAAAAAGATACTGCAACGCGGCGTTCATTTTAAATCTTTTTATATGAAACTGATATATTTAGCTATCTCTGCTTTGCTGCTCTCGGCAGGTAGTACGCCGGCAACAGCCCAGATACTCAACCCTAAAAAAGTGTTGGAAAGAAAAGCGATCAATAAAACCAACCAGGTCATTAATAAAAAGGCCGATCAGGTTATTGATAGTGTATTTGATATTAACACCGGTACAAAGCCAGCGGATAATAAAACTATCAATCAGAACAAGCCTAAAGCCGACACTGTTATTGCTGCCGTATCAAATAATCAGTCTCCGTTACAATCTTTTTCCAATTACGATTTTGTTCCGGGCGAAAAAGTGATCTTTTACGATGATTTTAGCCAGGATGCTGTTGGCGATTTTCCTGAATTGTGGACAGCCAATGCTGCAGGTGAGATCAATACACTGAGTATTGCAACAGGCCACTGGTTCAATCTTAACAGTACTGATGGCAATTATTTTTATTCAAAAAATGTTGACTTCCCCAAAAATTTCATCATTGAATTTGATATCGTTCCTAAAAAAACCGGTGGCCGCATTGCAGCAGGCCTTATACTGTACAGCGAAAGTAAACCTGTTGAAATGGATAACAACCCTCACCCCGGCAATAGTGGTATCATCATCTCTGTTGAAAAAGCCTACTGGAATACTGCAGGCTACAAAACCAGTGAAAGTGCTATGATCACAGGTTCATCCACAATAAACCCTGTAGAGCAGGAAAAAGTAAACCATGTTATTATATGGGTACAAAACAGAAGGTTAAGGATCTATCATAAAACAGCAAAAGTGCTGGATATGCCAACTAATATTTATGAGGGCACCAAATTCAACCGTTTTTGTTTCAGGTTATCAAGGGGTGCTTCCTGCGGTGCTTATATTTCTAATTTCAGAATTACAGATGCTTCACCCGATATAAGAAGCAAATTAATTACCGAAGGTAAACTGGTGAGCTATGGAATTTATTTTGATGTAAATGCTGATAAAGTAAAACCAGAATCTTATGGTTCTATTAAAGGCATTGCCGATGTGCTTAATGAAAATGCCGGTGTAAAAATCAAGATCGTTGGCCATACCGATGCAGATGGTGATGATGCGGCTAATTTGGATCTGTCTAAACGCAGGGCTGCAGCGGTAAAAAATGCACTGGTAAATTCATTTGGCATTGATGCCACAAGGATAGCTATTGATGGCAAAGGAAAGCAACAACCTGTTGCCCCCAATAACAATGGCACCAACAAAGCATTGAACCGAAGGGTGGAATTTATTAAGCAATAAAATTACGGCCATGCCTAGTACCAATATAACTGGTGATAAGGGTAAGAAAAAATTCAACTGGTCCGTTGTTATCATCACATTACTGTTTGCCGTAACCGCTTTGATCATTTACCGGTTTAAAAACGAAAAGCATTTTGCCGTAGTGCATTTGTATGAAAAGAGCGAATTAGCATTCAACTTATCTAAGAATTATAATCTCAACGGCTTTGGTTCTTTTAATGCCACCAAAGGTGCTTTACTTGCCGAAGAAGGCGATATACTGGGCATCAATAATACTTTTATCCATTTTAAAAATGTAAGGGAAGATTCGATGCACCTGTCCAATGATGATGATTCGCTGGTGTTCATCAATGGAAAATTAAATAGTATAGTAATCTCGGATAAAGAAGACCTGCTGCCCTGGTTTCGTAGTATGACTGCTGCATCGGTAAGTGATCTGCAAAGTATTCGCTTTAGTACAAAAATTCCCGGCAGCTATATTTTCTTTTTAAAAGAAATTGCCCGGCTAAAACCCGGTACTGCACTCCTATTTGAAGAAGCTGATTCGGTGAACATCATTGATGATTACATTAAACAGGCTGGCTTTTTTACACCACATTTTGTAAATGCAACCATTACGCAACAACAGCTGCCACAACTATCGCATTTTAAAAATGTGGAATGCCTTTACATTGATATCACAGATTCTGTGGTAACAATACCATTGCCTGCAATGCCTGCATTAAAGCAATGCATTATTTACGGTAATGATCTTAAAAGCATTGCACCTTCATTTTTTAATAACAATACTCAACTGCAACAACTTACCCTGGTAAATAGTATCAACAACTATGCTTTGCTGCAACCACTTGATCACCTGCAGGAACTTTCTATTAACAATACAGAAAAACATGCGGCTTTAACAATTTCAAAGAATAAGCTTGATAATTTATTGGTACTCATCATTTCCGGCAGGTTTAATGCTATTGATACTTTAGCCACTTTTAAAAAATTACGCTGGCTGGGCCTTCCGGAAAATACTACTCAACAGCAATTCAATACCATTGCTGCAAATCTAAAAGGGCTGGAAGTACTGGAGTTGCAGGGAAATGATGCTATCACCAATTTAAGTGCCTTGCAGCAATTGCACAATCTTAAAGGGTTGATAATTACCGATACTATCATCGACAAACAATCACTATACTCCCTGAAAGACCTGCGTTACCTTTCTGTTCCTTACAACAATCAAACGGATAGCATTTACCTGCTGGCATTGCAAAAAACATTGCCGGGTTGTATTGTGGTGCCTAACAGTGGCGCCTGCCTTGGTTCCGGATGGTTATTGCTGGTATTTCCTTTAGCTTTCGTTTGTATTCTTTTTTTAAAATTAAGGAAAACAAAATCCGGCCACAGTGAAACAACTTGAGCAATATATTATGTCGTATTTGCAAACCACCAAAATACTGGCCGATGCTGTACTATGCAGTTTGGCCTTAGCGGTGTTCGCCTTTTGTGTCAACTTTACATTTCCCATAAAAATAATTGCTTTTATTGCATTGGCAGTAGCGGCATTTATCATCAGTCGCAACAGGGGCGAATTTATAATCCCTTCTGTTAAATATATTCTAAACCCTGTGTTGTTAATGTCGTGCATTATCGGTTTGCAAATGGGCGTTGCCGGTGCCATGTATTACAGGGGTAGTTTTGGTATGCCGGTATTACCCGCAGTAATAAGAGGTTTTGTTTGGGTTGCAATAGGTATTGGTATTACCGAAGAGTTGGTGTTCCGTGGTTTTATACAGGGCCTGCTCAGTAAATTACATCCGGGCTTTGCTATTGTGTTTGCTGCATTGGCACATGCTACTTATAAAGCCTGCTTGTTTATTTCGCCCGCGGCAGATTATCACTATTCCATTATGCTTTTCTATACATGGTCGTTCGGCGCATTTATTTTAATTGGCATTTTAAGGCATTACTCAAAAAGTATTTTACCTGCAATTATTGTGCATGCTGTATTTGACCTGTTGGTTTATGCCGAAAGTATCAATGCACCCTGGTGGGTTTGGTAACACACTACTCTAAAATAATTTTTTTCAGGTAATACATATCAGGATCAACCTGCGGCATCATGTCACTGGTTATCACAATCGGCTTTTTTGAAAGTGTTATTTTCTGCACTCCTTTTTCTGTAACAATATCCATGGGCAATGGTATATCAATATTATCAATGGAGATCTTATACTTATTCTGTCGTTGTGCCACAATATGCACTTCCAGTTTTTGCGTGGTACGCATGTACAGGTCAAATAAGGGTTTTAAATTGGTTCCGGATGCCTTGCTGAACAATTGCTCCACATCATCAGTAGTTACTAAATTATCATACGTGTATTGTGTATTGGTAGAGAGTTGTTTTAATGTAGGGAAGAAAATATCATCGCCAATTATATAACGCAGGGTATGCATAAAGAACGCACCTTTGCTGTAGATGTCGCCAATATACGCCGTTGCCTCATCAATATCTTTACCCTGTACCACAGGTTTTTGGTTGGCAATACCAAAGCTGGATTGTTTAAAGCGGTTGATGTATGCCTGCTCTCCTCCCATTTCTCTTGTATATAACGCATCCCCATAGCTGCAGATACCTTCCTGTATCCAGTAATCGGCCCAGTCTTTCACCGTTACTTTATTACCAAACCATTCGTGGCCAAATTCATGGTTCATCAGCCAGTCATTATCCACGCCACCAATAGTATCATAGCGAAATTTATTGCCGTATGCATTCATCGTTTGATGTTCCATTCCCAAATGGGGTGTTTCTGCAATGCCTATTTTTTCTTTCACCCAGGGGTACTCGCCAAAATATTTTTCCCGCACTTTGGCAATACGCTCCAGTATTTCCAGTTGATGGGCAGCTTTTGTTTCATCTGCTTTTAGCACATAAAATTGCATGGGCACTTTATTACCATTTACAGTAGTATACATTTTAGTTACCACTGCATAATCACCAATATTAAAAACCAGGCTGTAATTATTGATCGTATAATTGGTTTTCCAGAAATAAGTGTCGGTGCTTTTTTGATGGGTTACTTTTTGCAACAAACCCGGTGCAGCCACCACCAAACCTTTGGGTACGGTAATGTTCATATCGGCACCTTCATTAGGTTCATCACTCGGATGATTTTTACAGGGAAAAAATATTTGCCCGCCGGCAGCTTCAGCAGTTATTGCCACCCATGGATGGCCCAGTGTATCTTTTGTCCAGGTAAAACCATCTTCCCATGGTGGCCTGGTAGCAACATGCGGCTTACCTGCGTATGTAACTTTTACTGATGCTTTACCTGCGGCTACAGGCACAGCTGGTGTTATAGTGATCAATGCATTGCTATGTGTAAAAGGCGCTTCTTTTCCGTTCACCCAAATTTTTTCCACCTTCATGTCATTCATCAGATCAAAAAGCAAAACCGGTGCCTGCTTCGACAAAATAAAATCGATCACCGTAAAACCACTGATGCTTTTTTGATCAATATCTACTGCAAGGTTAATGCTGTAATGCCGCACATCCATAATGGCCTGCTCGGGTTTTAATTTACCACCCGATGTAAGTTCTTGTGCGTAACTGTTACTGAAAATGATACCGCATAAAAGAAGAAGTGCTGCTCTCATAAAAAAAGGTTTCTTAAATGTAGGTATTTATTCCTGTAATTATTCGCCGCACAAGACACGATAAAAAATAAATGATTTAAGTATTCAGCACCTGGTTAAATCCTGCCAATGTTGCAGTGTATTTTTTCCGGCATTGTTTTTACACACCCTCCTTGTAAATATTTTTTCACTAAAAACAAAAAACATGCACTACAATCAGTCATGCGCCGCAAAAGGCAACGCTCACGGAAATCAGGCCAGGCCCGGATTTATCCGCTCCATGCAAAGGGCAGCAGTAAACATTTACAAAACCGGCAACAGTTACGAATTGCTGGTATTTGCGCCCGGCAGAATTAAAGAACATTTTCATTTAGGTGTAAATGGAAATGAACTCACTGTTTCTTACACCCCGCCCGAAGGCTTTCCCCGTCCGGAATGGATATTAAGGGAATATAGCCGTGGTGGATTTAACAGAACCTTCACCTTAAACGACAGCATCAACACCGCCGGCATTTCGGCAAAATATGTGGATGGTGTTTTACAGGTAAGCTTACCTGTTATTGAAGGTAAGGAAGAACAGAAAAAGGAAATTGTGATCAACTAAGCGTTGTATTAGAAAGTAAGCAGGCCCCCACAGTATTGTGGGGGCCGTTTTTTTATTTCCTGGCCAGGTTATTCCTGCAACTAAGTTTATATAATGGATGAAAAAATATTAATACAGGAAATTTATAATATAGGTCCGGTTCAAAGGATATTTACCGGGTTGCTGAAGTTTGGCCGTCTTAACACCGTAGCAACACCATAGCAACACCATAGCAACGCCGTAGCAACGCCGTGGTTACTCCGTATAAAGCGGGCGTTATTCCATACCAGGTTTATACATGCTGTCACATAATCTCCTTAAAGCCCCTGGGCCATTGCCGCCCAAAGCTATATA
>Ga0302164_10000436_pt1 | contig 14234 bp, 13 predicted proteins | sample I_Fen_E3_1_FD_193500 | JGI IMG/M metagenome (GOLD analysis project Ga0302164, IMG submission 193500) | Peat permafrost microbial communities from Stordalen Mire near Abisko, Sweden - I_Fen_E3_1 | ecosystem: Environmental > Terrestrial > Soil > Wetlands > Permafrost | place: Sweden: Abisko...
AGCCATTAAAGGCGTCGATTTGATTGCTGAGTTGATCAAAAAAGCTAACGGAAGAATTGCCATCATGCCGGGGTCGGGTGTAAATGAAAATACGGTGGAGGAGATCGTTTCAAGAACGAAGGCAACGGAGATTCATTTTTCAGCTACTGCATTCCGCGACAGCGCCATGACTTACAAAAACCCAAACATAGCGGGAATGGGTGATGAGGAAGGAAGTGAATTTAAACTTCGTTCTGTTGATCCCACTCGGATAAAAAAAATGCGGGAACTGGCCTTGGCTGCGAAAAAAATTGCCAGCTAAAAAAAATAAAATATATTTGCAGCCTTTCCGGGGGATTAGCTCAGCTGGCTAGAGCGCTTCCATGGCATGGAAGAGGTCATCGGTTCGAATCCGATATTCTCCACAAAATCCGCGACAGCGGATTTTTTATTTAATCACCCTTCTCGCTCCCCGAAATCGTTTAAAAAAATATTCTGAATACAGATTTGTCTCTACCACACCCAGTGACGTGGAGGCATGAATGAATTTGACATTGTCCTTGGCTTTTATTTCAGTAACAATACCCACATGGGTAATCTTATGTCTCTTTTTTCCTGTGGCAAAAAACACCAAGTCGCCGGGCTCGAGCTCTGCGATTTTTTTAATTTTCTCACCTTGAAGCGCCTGGGCATCGGCTGTCCGTGGCAGCAAAATATTGACGGCTTTATAGGCGTGACCGGTCAGGGCAGAGCAATCCATGCCCGCCCGGGTGGTTCCTCCATATTTATAAGGAGTGCCGGTGTAGCCCCGTGCTGTTTTGATCACCGTGGAGACCTGATCTTTGATTTTGGACTTTCTGGAGGATGCGCAACCGGTTGCTAGAATTATCAGCAAGAGGAAAAAATATATTTGCGTAATTTTATGCTTCACTAAATCATCCCGATAGCTATCGGGTACAAAAATAAGGGAATGATACAGACAAAAGAAATGGATGTTCAACCAAAAGTGACCGCGAGCGAAAGCGTGATTGAAAGCTTTCGGAAAATTGTTGGTAGCGAAAACGTTTTTGTGGATGAAGAACATCGCACCGAATATGGTCATGATAAAACCGAAGACTATCAATTCATGCCGGACGTGGTGGTTAAACCCTGGTCAACACAGGAAGTCAGCGAGCTATTAAAAATTTGTAATGCAAATAAAATTATCGTGACACCTCGTGGCGCGGGTACAGGATTAAGTGGAGGCGCATTGCCAATCAAAAAAGGAGTGGTCATATCGATGGAGCGCTTTAATAAAATTTTGAATATCGATGAATTGAATTTGCAAGCCACAGTTGAGCCAGGTGTGATTACAGAAGTATTTCAAAATAAGGTAAAAGAAAAGGGATTATTTTATCCACCAGATCCGGCAAGCAAAGGTTCTTGTTTTCTCGGCGGGAATCTTGCTAACAATTCCGGTGGACCGAAAGCAGTGAAATATGGAGTAACACGCGACTATGTTATTAATATGGAAGTAGTTCTTCCCTCTGGTGAAATCATCTGGACGGCTGCTAATGTTTTAAAAAATTCAACAGGATATAATTTAACACAGTTGATGTGCGGCAGTGAAGGAACACTTGGCATCATTACCAAAATTGTTTTCAAACTTCGCGGGCTTCCTCAAAAGACGGTGCTGATGATGATTCCGTTTGTGACCAATGAAGAAGCTTGTGCAGCGATTGCATCTATTTTTACTGAAGGCATTGTTCCATCAGGAATGGAATTTTTTGAACGCGAAGCGGCTGCAAAGACTTTTGATTATTGCGAAAAAGTATTGTTTAGCCCGGTAACGACTAAGTTGAGTGATGGCATGGACGCCTACTTGCTTTGCGAACTCGATGGCAATGACGAAGAAGTGCTCATGCGCGATGCAGAACGCGTGATGGCAGTAGTAGAAAAATTTCAGTGTGGTGAAATTCTGTTTGCCGAAAGTGCAGCACAAAAAGATGAACTCTGGAAAATCAGGAAAAATATTTCTCCAGCGGTCAACTGGTACACATTAACCAAGTCGGATGATGTCGTGGTGCCTCGCGCCAACTTGCCTAAGCTCATCACGGGCATTAAAGAGATCGGAAAGCGTTATGGTTTCAACACCGTTTGCTTCGGTCATCTAGGTGACGGCAATCTTCATGTGAATATTTTAAAAGAAAATATTTCTGATGAAAGATGGGAAAAAGAAATCCCAGAAGGCATTGGTGAGATTTTTAAACTCACGGTGAGTTTGGGAGGCACACTCTCAGGCGAGCATGGCATTGGTATTGCCAAGCGCCCATACATGTCGATCGCGATGAGCGAGGTAAATTTGAACCTGATGCGTGGCATCAAAAAAGTATTCGATCCGAATGGAATTTTAAATCCAGGAAAAATTTTCTAAGCGCATTTTCTTTTTAACCAACCTAATCCATGAAAAAATTAATTTGTTTTTTGTTTTTAGTATCGGCCTGTTCTTCAGCCAAAAAAGATAATCAAGAGGCGAAAGAGGAAGCTGCATCGTTGACTGAAGCGACAACTTCTCCGTTACCTTCTCTAACGGAGGCTCAAAAGGCTGAAGGATGGAAATTACTTTTTGATGGGAAGACAATGAATGGCTGGCGGATTTTTAAGAGTAGAAAAAACAATACATGGGAAGTGAAGGATGGAACATTGCACTGCAAACCGGTAAACGAAAGTACGACGGGCGATGGCGATGAACGCTCCGACCTAATGACTACCGGTGAATTTGAAAATTTTGAATTCACTTGTGATTGGAAAATATCTCCCAAGGGAAACAGCGGCATTATTTTTCGAGCAACAGAAGAATTTGAGCAACCCTATTACTCCGGACCAGAATACCAATTGAAAGACGATATCGGTTACCCTGAGGTTCCCAAAGAATTAACAGAAACGGCAGCCAACTACGGGATGCACGTCACCACACCTAAAACCCTGAAACCTGTAGGTGAATGGAATTCTGCAAAAATTGTAGCGAACGGAAAGCATGTAGAGCATTGGCTCAATGGACAAAAGGTAGTTGAATATGAACTCGGTTCTGCGGATTGGCTGAAGCGCAAAGAAGGAAGCAAGTGGAAGGATGCCAGAGGCTACGGTATGGCTACTAAAGGGCATATCGATTTGCAAGATCACGGCCACGAAGTTTGGTTTAAGAATGTGATGATTAAAACACTTTGATTTTTTCTAATTCTAAATTTGTAGGTTGATTAACTCGGAATTCCGAATGACGATTTTCGAATAACGATTAACGAACTAGATGTGCGGCATTACCGGAATATTTGCTTTTAACCTTGTTGGCAAGTTCAATCTTGTCAATGTAACTGCGGCCACGCAAGCATTAGCCAAACGCGGGCCTGATAACCAGGATATTTATCACGATGAATTTGTTGGCCTTGGTCATCGAAGACTAAGTATCATCGACACTAGTTCAGTTGCCAACCAACCCATGTGGGATGAGACAAAACGTTATTGCATCATTTATAACGGTGAGATCTTTAATTTTTTAGAATTGAAAAAAGAATTGGAGCAAAGAGGAGTTACTTCCTTCTTCTCGCACTCTGATACTGAAGTGCTTCTCAAACTTTTTATTCTTGAAGGCGAAAAATGCCTCAACAAACTCAACGGCTTCTTCGCTTTTTGTATTTACGATAAAGAGGAACAATCTTTTTTTCTAGCCCGTGATCGTTATGGCGTGAAGCCTTTGCTGTATCAGTTTGATGAAGACAAGTTTTTGTTCGCGTCAGAGATGAAGTCGATTCTTGCCTATGGTATTGAAAGAGAATTGGATTACACTTCGCTGCACACCTACCTGCAATTGAACTACATTCCAGCTCCACGTACGATTTTACAAAATGTAAAAAAACTTTTGCCGGGACACTATTTGAAAGTTAAAAGCCGAAAGTTGGAAGTTGAAAGTTATTACTCGATCCCTTATCCGAACAACGAAAAACCATCAACGAACAACTACTCGGAAGCAAAAGAAAAATTCAAACAACTCCTCGAAGCTTCAGTACAACGCAGACTAATTGCCGATGTTCCACTTGGTTCTTTCTTAAGTGGAGGAATTGATTCATCCGTTGTTACCGGTCTGGCTGCAAAACATAAAGCCAATCTTCACACCTTCTCTATTGGCTTTCGCGACGAAAAGTTTTTTGACGAGACGAACTATGCGCGATTAGTCGCCAAACATTTTAAAACGGAACATACCGTTTTCTCATTGACTAACAATGATCTGTATGAACACGTCAATTCCATTCTTGATTACATCGATGAACCGTTTGCAGATTCATCGGCCATTAACGTTTATATTTTAAGCAAAGAAACCCGCAAGCACGCTACCGTTGCACTTTCGGGCGATGGTGCGGATGAGTTACTGGCCGGATATAACAAACACGCAGCATTTTATCGGGCGATTCACCCAGGTTGGAAGGAAGCACTAGCCAGTTCGTTGTTATCATTATGGAAAAACTTTCCGCAGTCGCGGAATAATTCGTTTAGTAATAAAGCACGACAGCTGCAACGATTTGCTGAAGGCATGAAACTTTCTTCAAAAGAAAGATACTGGCATTGGGCCGGGTTTGCTTCACGCGATCAAGCGTTTCAATTGTTTTCCCAAAACTCGAAAGACAACCTCAATCGTCATGAGTTCAATCAATTCAAGGATGAGTTATTGAAGACTATTCCCGACAAGGAGTCTATCAGCGATGTTTTACTCACTGACATGAATTTGGTGTTGCCCAACGACATGCTCACGAAAGTAGATCTGATGAGTATGGCTAATGCGTTGGAAGTGAGAACGCCCTTTCTGGATTTTGAATTAGTGAACTTTGTATTCACACTGCCGGATGAATTCAAGATCAACCCAAAAATCCGCAAACGAATTGTGCAAGATGCGTTCAGAGATTTCCTTCCTGCTGAATTATACAACCGTCCGAAGAAGGGATTTGAAGTGCCGTTGTTGAAATGGCTGCAAAAGGAAATGAAATCGTTGATCGAAGACGATCTGCTTTCAGAGAAATTTATCCTTGAACAAAATATTTTTGACTACCCCGCTATCGTTCAACTTAAAAAACAGTTATTTTCAACCAATCCCGGCGATGTGCATGCTCGAATTTGGGCGTTGATTGTTTTTCAATGGTGGTGGAGGAAGTACTTTAGTTAATCGTTATCCGTTAATTGTTAATAGATCGAACACAAATAACAATTAACTTTAGTATCTAAAATGTAAAACCGCTCTCAACCTAAATGGTTACGCTATGAGAAAATTACTTGTTCTACTACTTCTCGTTTCTTGCACGGCACCTCAGAAAGAAGAAGGATTGCTGGCTGTCAATGGCACGAGTCTATATTATTATTCCATCGGTAAAGGTGAGCCAGTGATTGTTATTCACGGTGGACCAGTGCTTGATCAGTCGTATATGATTGACCACTTCAAAGAGCTTTCTAAAAACTATCGTTTGATTTTCTTTGATCAACGCGCCTGTGGCAAATCAACGGCCGATGTTGACACAGCATCTATGACGATGAAAACTTTGATTGATGACATCGATCAACTCCGTCAAAAACTTAATCTGGATCAGGTGCACGTGCTTGGTCACTCGTGGGGCGGAATGCTAGCCGCGAGGTACGCCATCGAGTATCCTTTAAAAGTAAAGAGCCTTGTGCTGTGTGATGCGATGCCTCCGTCTTTCCGTTTATGGAACGAGGAGGAACAAATACTTGCGCAACGTACCTCCGCTTACGACAGCGTGCTGGAAGATCAAATCAAATCGCAGGAAGGTTTTAAAAACCAGGAAGTGAAGTGGGTAGACTCCCTGATGAAAGTGGCGTTCAAAAGTCAGTTCGTGGACACCACCAAACTGGCGTTGTTGAAAATAAAACTTCCGCAGGATTATTTTAAGCGTTCAAAGATTTTTGAACACATCGGCCCAGAGCTATTTGCTTTCGACCTTACCACTCAATTGGAGAAAATTATTGCACCCACACTCATTATCTATGGCAACCAGGAACCCGCCACTGATATTTCTGCGCCTGTTTATAAAAGTGGTATTGCCGATTCGCAGTTAGTGATTATTCCTCATAGTGGTCATTTCCCTTTTATCGAGCAACCGGTGCGATTCAATAATGCCGTCAATTTATTCTGGCTGTCTTCTAAATGAAGGTTTTCAGTTACATCACTAATTACCATATCTTTTCAGCTTCTTCACCTCATCAGGTGTGGCTGGCTTAATGCTAACAGCTGCCCCACCTCCGGAGGCAAGTTTCAATTTCAATAGTGTTTTGTTCGATACAATGAATTTTTGAATCTGGTATTCCATGGGGTTGTCTTTCCAATGTGCCTTCTCTCCATCGAGATAAAGTATAGCGACATAATTTTTTCCGGCATCAAGAAAATTCAAAGAGGCATTCGCTGATCTCGCATTCTCGTCCGTGATTGCTCCGATATACCATTCCTCTTTTCCTTTTGCTTTGCGTGCCGTAGTAATGAAGTCTCCTGGCTCTGCTTCCAAGATTTTAGTGTCATCCCAATCGACTGCTACATCTTCGATGAATTGAAAGGCATCCAAATGTTTTTCATAATTCTCCGGAAGGTCGGCTGCCATTTGCAAAGGGCTGTACAGGGTGACATAAAGCGCTAATTGTTTTACCAGCGTGGTATGTACTTGGTTTTGACTGGAAGGATTATAATAATTCATCTTCACCTGAAAAATGCCTGGAGTATAATCCATTGGCCCACCCATCAATCGCGTGAAGGGTAATATCGTTTCATGATCAGGTGGATTGCCAATGCTCCAGGCGTTGAACTCATTGCCTCGCGCAGCCTCACACGCCATCCAGTTAGGGTAAGTGCGGTGCAAACCGGTGGGTCGCACTGGCTCGTGTGCGTCAAGCATAATTTTATACGATGCAGCTTTCTCTGCTACCCGGTTGAAATGATTGACAGTCCACTGGGTGTCGTGATGCTCACCTCGTGGAATCACACGACCGACATAACCTGTCTTCACAGCATCATAGCCATTGGCCTTCATAAATTGAAACGCTTCATCAATTCTTCTTTCATAGTTGGTGACAGAGGCAGATGTTTCGTGATGCATGATCATCTTTACTCCTTTGGAAGAAGCATAGCGTTGCAATTCTTTTACATCAAAATCCGGATACGGAGTTACAAAATCAAAGACCTCTTCTTTCCATTGACCGAACCAATCTTCCCAGCCCACATTCCAACCCTCTACGAGAACGCCGTCGATGCCGTGCTGCGAAGCGAAATCGATATAGCGTTTCACATTGGTTGTATTGGCAGCATGTTTGCCATTAGGTTTCAATTTTCTCCAATCGGTATTTTTCAAAATCAAGTTGGAGGTATCTGCGTAGTTCCATGTTCCGGTGCCGACATGCATCTTCCACCACACACCAACAAACTTCATTGGCTTGATCCAGCTTACATCTTCAATTTTAGATGGCTCGTTTAAGTTTAAAATAATTTTAGAGGAGAGAACGTCAGTAGCTTTGTCACTCACCACAATGGTTCTCCAGGGTGTATTGAACGGAGTTTGTAAATAAGCTTTGTTGCCCATCGCATCGGTGACTAAATGGGAGGTGAGTCCAAAGGTCGATCGGTTCACATCCAGGATCATGGCCGGATAATTGATGAGTGCGGCTTCATGAATGTTAATGTAAAGCCCATCGCCTGATTTCATCATCAACGGAGTTTGTATGGTATTGGCGATAGGAAATCTGGCTGAAATCTCATCGGAAGTCCTTCCTTTCTCAGGAATCGTTTCGCTCAACTTGGTAGTGTAGTAACTGTATTCATTAGTGTCATAATCTCCGGGTATCCAAAATGTTTTATGATCCCCTTCCATATTGAACTCTGTCCTTTCATTCGTCACGACAAAGTGGGTGAGCTTGGGCTGGTTAGGAAATTCATAACGAAAGCCGAGACCATCGTTAAACAACCTAAACCGCAAGCGCATCGTGCGCGAAGTTTCTTTTTGGAAAAGAGTGACGGCCAGTTCGCGGTAATGATTGCGAATGGTTTTTACTTCACCCCACACCGGACTCCAACTTTCATCGACCAGTGATGTATCAATTTTCGCAATAGAGAATCCGGAAAGGAGCGCATGATCTTTTAATTCCAAACCAAGCTTGCCTGGTTTTACTACTGGCTTCTTGTTGAACGTCAGTTGATACACCGGTTCCCCAATTGCAGATAAATTAAATGAAAGTACCAACTTTTTATCAGGAGATTGGATGGTTTGTGAGAAGGATTGTTCAGCAAAGAGGCCAAGGAGAGCGAAGATAAGACGTTTCATATGTGCAGACGGTTTGATTAAAGGTATAGCTTTAATTCTTTTGTGATAAACTAGGAAGTAGGTAAGAACCAAAAACCAATAATTACAATCGAGATCTCAGACGATATCCATTCATTCACGGAAATTCGTCTCCCGAAATCGATTGCGGAACTAAGGTGAGGCATAAAAAGTAATTCGACAAATTTTAGATAAGAGCCGTTACTCGCCAATCCACTTTCGAAACTCCGGTGCCGACTCTTTGCTGACATGAATCTCTTCTTTCATTTCAGGTTTAAGAAAGATTTGAATCTTCCCATTATCTGGTTTGAATTTCTCAATTGCTTTTTGACTGGCCAAAAATTTTCGATTTATTCGGAAGAAGAACTTTGAATCCATTTCGCTCTCAAGCTCACCGAGATTTTTATCGACAATCATTTGCCGGCCGGTAAAGTCACGCACGAAAACGATTTTGTGTTCGCTGAAGAAGTAGGCGATCTCATCCTGGTTGAGTGCAACGAACTCTGTTCCTTTTCTTGCTACTATTCTTCCAGTGGGTGAAGTGTGATGTTGCTGAATAATTTTTTGAAGATTGCCTAGAAAAAAATGTTGTTCCAGCTTCTTTACTTTTTCAAGTGATCGTTTCAGTTTGTCTTCTGTGATTGGTTTTAATAAATAGTCGATGGAATTGAACTCAAAACTTTCCATCATGTATTTATCGAAAGCCGTGGTGAAGATCACAGGAAACTTTACCGGCTGTTGCCGGAAGATTTCAAACGAATGGTCATCCGAAAGTTGAATGTCAACAAAAGCGAGGTGAGGTTCTTTATTTTGGCGAAGCCACTCCAGCGTTTCCTTTACACTTCCTAATTGAGCTGCAACACGAATCGATGGATCGAGGATATTCAACATGTCGATCAATTTGGCGCGTGCCGGCAATTCATCTTCAATGATCAAAACATCCATATCAACTGTTGATGGGGGTGAGCGGAAACTGAACGATAAATTTATCGCCCTTTATTTCTGATGCAATGCCTTTTCCTGTCACCAAGCGAAAACGTTCATCTAAGTTTTTCAAACCTATTTTTGATGAATGTGCTCTGGTTTTTCGTTCGCGCATGGAGTTGCTGATGATCAGTTGCCCATCTTGTAAGTCCACATCGATGAGCATTGGATCTTTCTCACTGATCTCGTTGTGCTTCACGGCATTTTCAAAAGCTACAAAAACAGAAGTGGGAGGGATTAGAAAATTTTTCCCAGCCATTCCGTTAAATCGTTTTTTGATGATGAGCGAATTACCAAAACGCAAGTGCAGCAGGTCAGTGTACTTATGCGTGAATTCCAATTCATCATCCAGCAACACGAGTGTTTGATCTTTTTGGCTTAATATATAACGATAGACTTCCGCTAAGTTCTCGGTGAACTCAAAGGCAACAGCCGGATCAGTCTTAATCAAATGCGTGAGTGTATTGAGCGAGTTGAACATGAAGTGAGGATCGATCTGGTTTTTCAATGCGGCTAATTCCGCTTCGGCTTTCGCACGCTGCAATTCCGAATTCTTCACCTGCTCGTTTTGTTGCTCTTTCACCATGAAGACCGTTTCATACACGTGGGTCACAAACAAAACACAAATCACATTTACCAAGGCCACTACGATGATTACATCCCACTTGATGGCGCTAAAGCCTGCGAAGTTGTACCACATACAAATCCAGGCTACTGTGAGCGGTGTGGTATAGAAGATGTTGTTCATAAAGAGTAGCACCAGTTTTTCGATTGGTTTATCAAACCAGGTAAAGCGTTTGCGCGTACGAAACAAAAGATAGCGATTGCCTTGCCAGATCAACAAAGCCAGTGTAATAAAATAGAGGTAGCCGAACCAATACAAGTCATCGCGATAGGTAAGCGGGCCGAAAAGCCCCGTGAGGTTGGGTATGGCAATTCCAAAAAAAGGAATGCACACCAACCGCATGGCAGTATCATTCAGCTTTACTTCTTTCTCTATGAGCTTATTATTTTCCGGGTCAGTCACGTTTTATTCCGGTTCGGTTACAAACGCAAATTTAGTGTTGTTAAAGTTCGCAATTTCAAATTGTAATTCAGACAGAATGAAAAAATTGATTTTACTTATTATGGTTATGATCAATACCTCCTACGCACAAACCACTTTCAAAGCAGAGCGCGTTCAAAAGTCGGCTTCTTTTGTAGTGAACACCACCATCGAAAAAGCATTTCCGTTGTTCGGTCCGATCCGCGAGAAAGAATGGACTGCTGGTTGGGAACCACAAATCATTTATGCTACCAACCCAGAAGTAGAAGAGCACATGATCTTCAAAACATCGGGCAAGCATCATGGCGAAGAAGAATACTTGTGGGTGCTCAGTCAATACAATCCTAAAGATTATTTTGTTGAGTACACAGTTTCAACTTCGCAGCGCTTGTGGTTTATCAGTGTGCGTTGCAGGCCGAGAGGAAATAGCACAAGTGTTACGGTAACCTACACCTATACCGGCTTGACAGAAGAAGGGAATCAGTTGAACAAACTGGCGCTCGACAAAATGTATGCGCACAACCTCAAGGATTGGGAAGAAGCCATCAACTATTATCTTGCCACCGGCAAACGAAAAGAAGACTGACCTCTTTAGACTTAAGACATAAGACTTTAAAACTTACAACTTACAACTTAGAACTTTTCACTTACAACTTAAAACCTAAAAAAATGCAACTCAACTACCTCGCTCTCCTCGTAGCAGCACTATCTACTTTTTTAATTGGCGGACTCTGGTATTCACCAGCCGTGTTTGGCAAAGCGTGGATGCGCGAAAATGGTTTCACAGAAGAAAGCATGAAGGGCGGCAACATGATTAAAATTTTCGGACTCACGTTTTTGCTGGCATTAATTTCTGCAGTGAACCTCGCCATGTTCATGGGCCCGGAGAACAAGCCAGAAATGGGTGCACTCTGGGGATTTCTCGCTGGCATTGGCTGGGTTGCTACGTTTGTGGAATGCACTACCTCTTCGAACGGAAATCAATTACGTTATTCCTGATCAACGCTGGCTACAGCATTGTGGCGCTCACGCTCATGGGAGTGATTATCGCCTGGTGGAAATAGATTTTGTTGATGGTTAATCGTTGCTGGTTGTTCGTGAGGTTGGTCGAATAACGAATAACCAACAACGACCAACGATTCCTATTTACTGTCTCTCAACGTCACCGTTCTATTAAAGACTAATTTGCCGTCCTTCGAATCGGGATCTAAAACAAAATAGCCCATTCGCAGAAATTGAAAATGCTCGCCTAGTTTTGCGTTCTTCAATTCTGGTTCGGCATATACTTTTGGCAACACCTGCAGCGAGTCAGGGTTCAAATGATTTTTGAAGTCATCGTCAATACTATTCATGTCTTCCCTGAGGAACAAACGTTCATACAAACGAGCTTCTACAGCCACAGCATGTTGCGCGCTTACCCAATGGATCACACCTTTCACATGAATGCCTGACGTGTCATGCCCACTGCGACTTTCAGGAAAATAGGTGCAACGAAGTTCGGTTACAGTACCAGTTGAGTCTTTGATCACTTCATCACACTTGATAATGAACCCGCTTTTCAAGCGTACCATTTGCCCGGGAGCGAGACGGAAATATTTTTTAGGAGGGTTCTCCATGAAATCGTCTTTCTCAATCCACAACTCGCGACTGAACGGCATCTCGCGCACACCGGCATTTTCTGCCTCCGTGTTGTTCTCGCTCGGCATCAGTTCTGATTTTCCTTCTTCGTAGTTGGTGATCACCACTTTCAATGGATCGAACACCACCATCCTGCGCAACGCTGATTTGTTCAGTTGATCGCGCACACAAAATTCCAATAAACTAATATCGATCAGGTTGTCGCGCTTGGCCACACCAATCTTGTCACAGAACTCGCGCAGACTTTCTGCCGGATATCCCCTGCGCCTCATGCCGCTGATCGTTGGCATGCGCGGATCTTCCCAGCCGTTCACCAGATTTTCTTCCACCAGTTGCAGCAGCTTGCGCTTGCTCATCATGGTGTAGGTCATGTTCAACCGCGCAAACTCGTATTGCTTGCTCGGATAGATTTCTAATTTTTCAATGCACCAGTTGTAGAGTTCGCGGTGCGGCACAAACTCCAGCGTGCAGATGCTGTGCGTGATCTGCTCGATCGAGTCACTCTGGCCGTGGGCGAAGTCATACATCGGGTAGATGCACCACATGTCGCCCGTGCGGTGATGGTGCGCGTGCTTGATGCGGTAGATCACCGGGTCGCGCATCAGCATGTTGATGTGCGCCATGTCGATCTTGGCGCGCAGCACTTTGCTGCCGTCCGGGTGTTTGCCTTCCTTCATCTCGGTGAAGAGCTTCAGGTTTTCTTCTACCGAGCGGTCGCGGTATTTATTGTTGGTGCCCGGATGCGTCGGCGTCCCTTTTTGTTGGGCCATCTCATCGCTGGTGCTGTCATCTACATAGGCGAGGCCTTTGTTGATCAGCTTCACGGCATATTCATAGAGCTGCGGAAAATAATCAGAGGCATAGAGTTCTTCCGCCCACTGGAAGCCGAGCCACTGCACATCGTGCTTGATGTTTTCCACGTATTCGGTTTCTTCCGTTACGGGGTTGGTGTCGTCAAAGCGCAGGTTGGTTTTGCCGCCATATTTTTTGCTGAGGCCAAAGTTCAGGCAAATGCTTTTGGCGTGGCCCAAATGCAGGTAGCCGTTGGGCTCCGGCGGAAAGCGCGTGGCAATGGTTTTGTGTTTGCCCGCCGCCAGGTCAGCCTCGATAATCTCTTCAATGAAGTTTAAACTCTTCTCGTCCGTCATAAGTGTATAAAAGATCGTAAAGGTAAAAATTAACCTCACCCCTCGAAAGCTTTTGGTTAACACAAATCTTTGCAAACCCCTCTCCAATGGAGAGGGGTTGGGGTGAGGTGGTCAGCAATTTTTGGCGGCCCCCCGATGCGCGCAGGCTCGCGCACTGGCTATCGGGGCCGCGCTGTCGGCAGTCGCCAATCCACCCGTTTTCCATTTCGGGCTCCAACAAATGCCTCCATCGCTGGCCGGGTGTGGAGTTAATGGAAAGTCAATTAATATTATTTCCGTGACGTCAGGTCTTCCGACCTGACGCATAATCGAAACTAAAAGAATTCTCTGTAGTCAGTGACTGTAACAATTGGTTGCGTACCAAGTTCATAAAACATCGCACTTGAATGAGGCCAGTCTTCAGGTTTACTTACTAAGTTCCAATGTTCTTGCAAAGGATTGGTGTGGATGTATTCCAACTTAGTTTCAAGGAGCTTTTTATTAACCAGGTAAACATCATCAAACCGGTCTTGCCAAACTTTGAAAACTTGTTTCATCTCAGGCACACGCAATTTCTCGAGCAAGTCAATGTCTCCTGATTTTTCAATCTGCTGCCGCACCATCGTTGAAGTAAATTTTTTTAGATCACGCATCCAATTTGAAAGTTGATTGCCTTTCTTATAATAGAGAATGAGATGAATGTGGTTTGGCATGATAACATAACCCAGCGTTGCGGCAGTATATTTGTTGTTGAGAAAATTGATGCTTTCGCTGATGGTCAGTTTACAGACTTCCATTTGTAAAAGGTGGTACCAATTGTAACAAGTGGTGGTAACGAAGAAACATTCTTCATCCAGGAATTGATTTCGCCCACGAAGTGCCATTGAGCTAAGATAGTAAAATTGGAATCGTCAGGTCGAAAGACCTGACGACACTGTAAATAATAGAGAATGAGATGAATGTGGTTTGGCATGATAACATAACCCAGCGTTGCTGCAGTATATTTGTTGTTGAGAAAATTGATGCTTTCGCTGATGGTCAGTTTACAGACTTCCATTTGTAAAAGGTGGTACCAATTGTAACAAGTGGTGGTAACGAAGAAACATTCTTCATCCAGGAATT
>Ga0302164_10000439_pt1 | contig 14190 bp, 9 predicted proteins | sample I_Fen_E3_1_FD_193500 | JGI IMG/M metagenome (GOLD analysis project Ga0302164, IMG submission 193500) | Peat permafrost microbial communities from Stordalen Mire near Abisko, Sweden - I_Fen_E3_1 | ecosystem: Environmental > Terrestrial > Soil > Wetlands > Permafrost | place: Sweden: Abisko...
TTCCCAGAAAATTACTGAATTTTTATTGGAACATAATTCTAAAGCTGTTCTTATTGCCTGTAACTCAGCATCAGCTTCTGCCTTCGATTCACTCAGGAAAGAGTTCGATGGAAAAACAATCCTCATAGATGTTATTGACCCGGTTGTTAACTATTTGGGAACCAGAAATTTTAAAAAAATAGGAGTTATAGGGACCAAGAGGACTATCAGTTCAGGAACTTATGAGAAGAAGATAAAAGAAAAATCACCTTTAACAACTGTTATCTCCCTCGCAACACCTTTATTGGTGCCAATGATCGAAGAGGGATTTATTTTTGATGATATCAGCAATGCAATTATAAGGACCTACTTATCAAATGAGGCACTTTCAGGTATCGAAGCTTTAATTCTGGGATGTACACATTATCCGATTATCCGGAATCAGATAAGTAAAATATTCAACTTTAATATTGAAGTTATAGATTCTGCCAGAATTGTTTCAATGATTCTCAGAGATATTCTGGAAAAAAACAATCTTCTGAATGATAGCGGAATAGTAAACGACCAGTTTTTTATTTCCGATTATACAACCTATTTTGAAAAGATAGCCCGGATGTTCTTTGAAGGCGAGATTAATCTAAAGAAAGCCGATATCTGGAGCTGATTCTTATCCCCCAAACACCGTTTGCACGATTTAGGTGGTAAGGAAGTTGAAGAGATTCTCAAACATGATCAATATCATAAGTCAAATCCAAAATTTGTACGAATTTCAATTTTTAAAAGTTAATTTTGTGCTTCAGAAGCAGTTAGTTATCTGATTTTTCTTAATTGGCTGAAACAAAATATAGGAATCATGGGTAAAAGATCAACAGTTATTGAACGGGAAGAAGTAGTTATCCGTTTCTCAGGAGACTCAGGTGATGGCATGCAGTTAACAGGAACCTTGTTTTCTGACACAGCCGCTCTGTTCGGTAACGATCTCTCAACATTTCCTGACTATCCTGCAGAGATTCGGGCCCCACAGGGTACCGTCGGCGGTGTATCAGGATTTCAGGTTCATCTGGGACATTCAAAAATAAATACTCCCGGTGACTTTTCAGATGTTCTTGTAGCAATGAATCCTGCTGCAATAAAAGCAAATGCCAAATGGATAAAACCAGGAGGTACCATCATTTATGATGAAGGTAATTTTAGTGAAAAAAATATCGAGAAGGCAGGTTATGATAAAGACCCGATCATTGAAGAGAAGCTTGACGGTTATAATGTGATCGCAGCGCCTATTTCATCAATGGTTAAAGAGGCTCTTAAAGATTTCGGGCTTGATCCGAAATCTGTACTGCGGACAAAAAATATGTTTGCACTCGGAATGGTTTACTGGCTTTTTGACAGGAAACTCAAATATACTGAAGATTACTTTGAAAAGAAGTTCAAAAATAAGCCTGGGATGGCTGAGGCAAATAAGGTTGCCTTACGTGCCGGATATTACTATGCTGAAACTATTGAGGCATTAACTCCTACATATAAGATATTACCAGCAGAAATTGCAAAAGGTCTTTACAGGAACATAAATGGAAATACTGCAACTGCCTGGGGTTTTATGGCTGCTGCCGAAAAAGCCGGTCTGGAATTGTTTATCGGGTCATATCCTATAACTCCGGCAACCGGCATACTGGAGGAACTGGCAGCAAGAAAAGATCTGGGTGTCAAAAGTTTCCAGGCTGAAGACGAGATAGCAGGAATATGCACTTCCCTGGGTGCAAGTTTTGCCGGTGATCTGGCAATCACATCGACTTCTGGTCCTGGACTTGCACTTAAATCTGAAGCTATCGGGCTTGCTGTTATGGCTGAACTTCCGATTGTAATTGTAAACGTTCAGAGAGGAGGCCCCTCAACCGGCCTTCCTACAAAAACTGAACAGGCTGATCTGATGCAGGCTCTTTATGGCAGGAATGGAGAATGCCCTGTTGTGGTACTAGCCTCAAGCACTCCATCCGACTGTTTCCACTTTGCCTTTGAAGCTGCCAGAATTGCTGTAGAACATATGACTCCTGTTATGCTTCTGTCCGACAGTTATCTGGCAAATGGAACTGAACCATGGAGAGTTCCGGAAATGAAAGATCTGCCTAAGATAAATCCTCCGTATGCTGACAGAAATGAAAAACCGTTTCTGCCATATAAACGTGATCATGAGAAATTGGCAAGGTCGTGGGCGGTACCTGGAATTGCCGGTTTGGAACACAGGATAGGAGGCCTGGAGAAAACAGTCAAAGGAACAGTATCATATGTTCCTGAAAATCATGAACTCATGGTTAACCTCAGGGCTGAGAAAGTAGCGAAAGTAGCTAACGAGATCCCTAATCTGGAAGTCTATGGCCCAAAAACGGGTGATTTACTGGTGGTTGGATGGGGGGGCTCTTACGGTTACCTCATCACTGCTGTGCGCGAATTACAGGATGAAGGACACAAGGTTAGCCTTGTGAATTTTAATTATATCAATCCTCTTCCCAGGAATGTTAAAAAGGTTTTCAGCCAGTTCAAAAAGATAGTTGTTTGCGAACTAAACTTAGGACAGTTTGCTGATTATCTGCGTATTAAACATCAGGAGTTCAACTATGAACAACTTAATAAAGTTCAGGGAGTACCATTTACTATAAAAGATATTAAGGAAAAATGCATTAAAATACTGGAGGATAAATAAAATGGCTGAAACACAAGTATATAAATATACTCCGAAAGATTTTAAAAGTGATCAGGAAGTTAGATGGTGTCCAGGGTGCGGCGACCATGCCGTTCTTAGTTCGGTTCAAAAAGCACTGGTCGAACTTGGAATTCCAAAAGAGAAGTTTGCTTTTATATCAGGAATAGGTTGCTCCTCAAGATTTCCATACTATATGGATACATTTGGTTTTCACAGTATTCATGGTCGTGCAACTGCCGTCGCATCAGGCGTTAAAACTGCAAACCCCGAACTTTCTGTATGGCAGATTACGGGTGACGGAGATGCACTGGCTATTGGTGGCAATCACTTTATTCATGCTATACGACGGAATATTGATATCAATATCATATTGTTTAATAATGAGATCTATGGCCTCACCAAAGGTCAGTATTCTCCGACTTCGACGAAAGGACTGGTGACAAAAACATCTCCGTTCGGAACAGTTGAAGAACCCTTTTCGGTAGGTGAACTGGTAATTGGCGCAAAAGGCAAGTTTTTTGCACGAACAATTGATACCAATGTTGCTCTGTCAACTCAGATCTATATTGAGGCTGCAAAACATCATGGAACTTCTGTTATAGAAGTATTACAGAACTGCGTTATATTCAATGACGGAATACATGATACTATAGCCGATAAAGAAGTCAGAGATGACAGGACCATAATTCTTAAGCACGGTCAGCCAATGGTATTCGGAAAAAACAATGACAAAGGCCTGATTCTTGAAGGCTGCAGGAAATTAAAAGCTGTTAAGCTTGGAGAAGACGGCTTTACTGAAAAGAATATTCTGGTTCATGACACATTTGAACCAAACCCGGGTATCCAGTACATGCTTGCAAATATGAAATATCCTGAATATCCTGTAGCATTGGGTGTTATAAGGTCAGTTGATGGCCCTACTTATGATATTGCAGTTAAGGAACAGATTGAAGGAGTCAAAAAGACAGCAAAAATCAAATGTATGGATGATCTGCTTAAGAGCGGATCGACCTGGAGTGTAGGGTAGGTTTTGTCCCCCAACCCCCCTAAAGAGGAGCTCATACTCAGTCTTTTAGAATTTATCTTTAATTTGGATAATAGAATTGCTGTAATCTTAGAATAAGGTTTTTTTTCAAATATGTGTCTGATCGAACGCCCTTTAGGGGCGAAAGGGGGCAGAATGGGAGAAAACCTCCCATCTTATTATCTGGAACTATTTTAGTAATTTTGAAACTTCTTCCAACAGACTGCGGAAATGGGCGAAATGTCTCAAAATACTCCGGAATACAACCGTTTACTCCACGATCAGCGGGAGCGTTTAAAGGAGTTAGCCTGCATAAACCGTACGACTTCTATTCTGAAAGAGTTTAAACCAATCGAAGAATCGCTTCAGCAGATTGTACTGCTTTTACCCGCAGCATGGCAATACCCAGAATATACCGTTGCCAGGATCAGATTCATGGGAAAGAACTTTGAGACCGTTGATTTCCGTGAAACAATATGGAGGATGATCCAGGAGTTTACAACTATAGACAATCAGAAAGGATCGATTGAAATATATTATACAACCGAATTCAACATTGAAAATGAGGGTCCTTTTCTGAAGGAAGAAAGAGACCTGATCCAGAATATAGGAAGTCTTCTCACCGGATATATAAACAGTTACATGGCCAGGGATATAATCAAATTATCTCAGGCATCTCAAAAGGAAAACGAAGATCCGAAAGAGCTCTCAAGCCGTAAGCTGCTGCAGAAGTTTCTTGACCGGCATAATGCTGAGAGAGACGTATTTCACGATCTTCAGCCATTCAAAGTAAAAGAGATACTGCTTGTTGCTAATCTGTATGATGCATATTCAATAGAAGGGGAAGGCAGGTTTTCTGACCATATGCTGGGAGAATATTATCAACTAAGCCTGACTTCAATACCAAGAGTTACAGGGGTTTCTGGAGAAGACGAAGCATTTGCCAGGTTAAGGGCCCGCCATTACGACATGATCATCATTATGATCGGAGTTGACAAAGAGAGCCCTATGATCATGTGTAAAAAGATCAAAGAGAAATATCCCTATATTCCAACATTTCTATTGCTGAACAACCCTGCAGATGTTTCTTTTGTAAAGAAACAAAGATCGGCCGGAATCCCGTTTGATAACTATTTTGTCTGGACAGGAGAATCAAAAGTCTTCTTTGCAATGGTAAAACTGCTCGAAGACAAGGTTAATGTCGATAATGATACAAAAAAGGGTCTGACACGGGTAATACTTATAGTTGAGGATTCGGCAGTTTATTATTCAAATTATCTGCCGATGCTCTATACTCTTGTAATGGAGCAGACAAAAAACCTTATAGAGGATGTGTCAACTGATGAATTATATAAAGTACTGAAACTCAGAGCCCGTCCCAAAATTCTGCTTGCGTCGGATTATGAGGATGCGATAACCATTTATAATAAATACAAGGAGAGTCTGTTATGCGTTATTTCTGACATGCGTTTCCCAAAAAACGGTACTCTTCACGATACAGCAGGATTTGACCTTATTAAACATATAAAAAAGGAGCTACCGAACCTTCCGTCAGTACTTCAGTCATCAGATCCCGGTAATGCAAATTATGCCCACTCCCTGAAATCGAATTTTATAAATAAAAACTCTGAAAGCCTTCTTCAGGACCTGAAGTCATTTATCAATTATTATCTGGGGTTTGGCCATTTTGTGTACAGGGACACAAAGGGTCGTCAGATCGCAGTTGCCAAATCGATGAAGGAGTTTGAAGCATATCTTCAGACTGTTCCGGAAGATTCCCTCGTTTATCATTCAATGAAAAATCATTTTTCCCTATGGCTTATGGCAAGAGGAGAAGTGAAAATTGCCAAAATGATAAATCCGATTGGAGTATCCGACTTCAATAGTCTCAAAGAACTGCGTGAGTTCCTCATTGATATCATCAGGAAGAGACGCAGGGAAATGAATAAAGGGAAGGTGGTCAATTTTGATGAGTCAGCGGTGATTGATGAGACCAACGTAGTGAGTCTTTCTGGCGGATCACTTGGCGGAAAAGGACGTGGCCTGGCTTTTGTAAATACACTTATTTATAGTTTTGAACTTGGACGTCTTCTTCCCGGAATTAATATCAAAACACCGGTTACCGCAATAATAGGTACCGATGAGTTTGATATGTTTATGGAACGGAATCATCTGTGGGATAAGGTAAAGGCAGAGAAAGATTTCAATGCCCTTCAGAAGCTGTTTCTTGAAGGAAGCCTGAGTTATACTCTTGAAAAGGAGCTGAGGATTTTTATAAGACTGATAAATAAACCCCTGGCTGTGCGCTCTTCAAGCCTTTTTGAAGACTCAATGAGCCAGCCATTTTCAGGCATCTTCAAAACATACCTTCTTCCGAATAATAACTATGATCCTGAGATACGGCTTAAACAGTTATCAGAGGCCATCAAACTTGTGTTCTCTTCTATATATTCCAGAAATGCCCGCACTTATTTCGAGGCTATTAATTATAAAGTTGAACAGGAGAAGATGGCAGTCGTGATACAGGAAGTGGTTGGTCACAGGTTTGAAAATGCATTTTATCCTCATATAAGCGGAACAGCTCAATCTTTCAATTTTTACCCTGTAGCTCATATGACGCCACCCGATGGTTTTGCCGTTATGGCAGTCGGATTAGGCCATTATGTTGTTGAGGGGGAGAGAGCATTCAGATTCTCCCCGGCTTATCCTTCACTGGATATTATTTCACATAAAGATCTTTATAAAAATTCACAGGTCATTTTCTATGCCGTAGATATGGCAAAAAAAGAGCTGAACCTTCTTGAAGGGGAAGATGCAGGGCTTGTGAGACTTGATATCAGCCATGCTGAAAAACATGGTACTTTACGACACTCTGCCTCTGTGTTGAGTTTGGATAATGACACTATAGTTCCCGGATTGGACTTTCCTGGTCCGAGGGTCATCAATTTTGCTGACATTTTAAAATATGACTATATCCCTCTGGCATCAACACTTAAAATTGTTCTTGACGTTGTTACTGAAGCATTTGGGACACCGGTTGAGATTGAGTTTGCGGTCGACCTCACAAAAGATGATTCAGGAAAGGCATCATTTTATTTGCTGCAGATAAAACCGCTTGTTGGAAGCGGAGCAGGATATTCGATTGATCCTGATACAATTTATAATGAAGATACAGTACTTATCACAAAAAAGAGCATGGGCAACGGTGTAATTGATGATATCACGGATTGCATATATATTGAACCTGGTAAATTCAATAATCTGTTTACTAACGAGATGGCTGAAGAAATTGATAAAATGAATGAGAAGATGCTGATGGACAACCACCGGTATGTTCTTCTTGGACCCGGACGATGGGGGACAAGAGACAGATTCCTGGGAATACCTGTAGTCTGGCCTCAGATATCGAATGCGAAAATCATTGTTGAGGTGGGTCTTCCCGAGTTCCACGTTGATGCATCTCTTGGATCACACTTTTTCCATAATGTGACATCAATGAATGTAGGTTATTTCTCTATTAACCATGGTTTGAATGACGGGACAATAGCATGGGATAAACTAAATAGCCAAAAGGTGATCGAAAATGGAAAATTCTTTCGTCATATCAGGTTTGAAAAGCCTCTTTTGATTCGAATGGATGGGAAAAAAGGTATGGCTGTCATCTCTATGAATAAATAGCTAATTTTCATGAATATTCCGGATCTTAGTTATAATCAACTTTGGATGAAAACCGCAATCAGAAATCCCCAATCCGAAATTTATGTACTTTAGTCACTTAATAAGAATAATTAGATCCGCTTATGGCAATAATTGAAGGAATTCTGGATCTTCAGCAATATGATTTTACCGATACATCATTCGATCTTCTGATGCAGAAGCGAATACATCGGGTACTTGTTATATGCAGTAATTATGACAACTACATGCTGGAAGAGGACGGCAGGATTGATGAACAGATTTTTAATGAGTACTCGTCGCTTAACCTGAATTACCCTCCCACTTTCGTCCAGACAGATAATGCGGAAGATGCTTTCAGAATCCTTCAGGAAGGGAATATAGATCTGGTGATCTCGATGTTGAGCCTCAAGGGCACAGATGTATTTGCCCTGGCAAAGAGAATCAAAACAAAATATGAGAACATCCCGATAGTTGTGCTAACTTATTTCTCCAGAGAAGTATCCATGCGACTTGAAGGGGAAGACCTGAGTGCAATTGATTATGTATTTTGCTGGCTGGGAGAAGCTGCATTGATCCTGGCTATTATAAAATTGATAGAAGATAAAATGAATGCTGATTATGATATTGAGCATATTGGTGTGCAGGCAATAATACTGGTTGAAAATTCAATAAGGTATATCTCGTCATATCTTCCGAATATATATAAGATCGTGCTTTTGCAATCGCTCGATTTTCAACGGGAAGCGCTTAACGAGCATCAGAGGATGCTAAAGATGAGGGGCCGGCCAAAAATTCTTCTGGCAAATAATTTCAATGATGCACTGGAACTTTATAAGAAATATAAATACAATGTTCTGGGTGTGATTTCGGATATGAGTTATAAACGCGATAATGTGACAGATGAACGGGCCGGAATAGAGTTATGCAAAGTCGTAATGGCTGATGATGATAAGGTACCTTTTCTTATTCAATCTTCGAGTACGACACATAAGAAATTAGCCGAGGACATGGGAGCAGGTTTTATACACAAATACTCTAAAACCTTAGCTCATGAGTTACGTAACTTCATTATCCAGAATCTCGCTTTTGGCCCTTTTGTTTTCAGAAATCCTGTCACACTTGAACCTATTGCTATAGCCACTGATTTACATAGCCTTCAGCAGAAATTACTGACTATTCCTGACAATACTCTTGAGTATCATGCCACACGAAACCACTTTTCCAAATGGCTCAACGCGAGAGCGCTTTTCCCGGTTGCCCAGATGTTCAAATATATCAGGAAAGAGGATTTTGATACCATGGACGAAATGCGGCGCTTCCTTTATGTTGCAATATCAAGCTTCAGACTGGGTAAAGGAAGAGGAGTAATTGCAAAATTTGATAAATCGAGTTTTGATGAGTATCAGATATTTTCACGCATCGGGGAAGGCTCAATCGGAGGCAAAGCAAGAGGACTGGCTTTTATAAACAGTATTATTAAAAGCAGAAAACTCTTTAGCAGGTTTCCTGATGTCCTCATTACTATTCCGCGTACTGTAGTCCTGAGTACTGATATCTTCGATGAGTTTATGGATCAGAATAACCTCTATTCTATTGCACTATCTGATTTGACAGATGACGAAATACTCAACAGGTTCATCAATGCCGAATTACCCGGACATGTGTACCAGGATTTTTATGCCTTTCTTGAAGTTTCAAGAAATTATCCCATAGCGGTGCGTTCATCGAGCAAGTTGGAAGATTCACATTATCAGCCTTTTGCAGGAATATATTCAACTTACATGATCCCACGGCTTGCCGATAATAAACAGATGGTTAAGATGCTGTCAGATGCCATAAAGGAGGTCTATGCTTCAGTTTATTATAAAGCAAGTAAAGCATATATGACTGCTACGGCCAATGTGATTGATGAAGAGAAGATGGGAATCATTCTTCAGGAGGTGTGCGGCAACAGGCATGGCGAAATATATTATCCCACACTCTCCGGAGTAGCAAGATCTATCAACTATTATCCTATTGGTTCTGAAAAAGCTGAAGACGGAATTGTGAATATAGCCTTTGGTCTCGGAAAGTTGATTGTCGAGGGCGGTTTGTCTCTCAGGTTTTCTCCCAGGTACCCTAAAAAGATTCTTCAGCTATCATCCCCTGAAGCTGCCTTAAGAGATTCCCAGAAGGAATTTTGTGCTCTGGATCTTAATATAAATAGCTTTGTTCCTTCCACTGACGACGGAGTTAACATCCTGAAAATTGACATTAAAGATCTTGAAAATGATGGGGCTCTAAAATATATCGCGTCAACCTACGACAGGAATAATAATGTTCTTCGTGATGGTATCAGCTACATGGGAAAGAGGGTAATAACTTTTTCAAATATCCTCCAGCATAAAACATTCCCCCTGGCAGAGATTTTAAGCACACTTCTGGATATTGGCCAGCAGGAAATGAATAATCCGGTCGAAATTGAATTCGCTGCCAACCTGGAAACACCATCAGGTATTCCGAAAATATTTAACTTCCTGCAAATACGTCCAATAGTTCATACCGAGGAAGCGCATAACATTAACCTTGATCATATTAAAGCTGAAGACACAATAATCTACTCTGAATCAGCTCTTGGGAACGGACTTTTTAAGGGTATCCACGACCTGGTTTATGTTAAGCCTGAATCTTTCAGTGCTTCTAATAATAAAAGTGTTGCAATCGAAATTGAAAAGATAAATGCAATGTTTGTGAAACAGGGAAAGGGATATGTTCTGATTGGACCTGGCAGATGGGGATCTACCGATCCATGGCTTGGAATACCCGTAAAATGGCCACAGATTTCTGCTGCAAGAATCATAATTGAATCCGGTTTAAAGAATTACAGGATTGATCCCAGTCAGGGAACTCATTTTTTTCAGAACCTTACTTCATTCAGGGTTGGTTATTTTACCATTAACCCCTATATAAATGAAGGTTATTATGACGTTGATTTCTTAAATAAGCTGAATGTAATATATGAAGATAGCTTTATCAGGCATGTCAGGTTTGAAAATCCTCTGGAAATTATGATAGATGGTAAAAAACATCGTGGAGTAATTTTAAAACCATTGTAAAAATATATGGGTAGAGAGACAATTTGTATATGCAGAGACAGGTCTTGGACGTGTCTCTACAAAATATATTATAAAAAAGATGCATGCTCTGTTTAAGAAAAATTTCTAAAAATTTCATTATGGAAACAGCCAAAACAAAATACCTGGGAGATCTGAGGACTGAGATAGTCCATCTCAGGTCAGGAAGTGTTATAACAACTGATGCTCCGGTTGACAATAAAGGAAAAGGTGAAAATTTCTCTCCCACCGACATGGTAGCTTCAGCGCTGGGAAGTTGTGCCTTTACTATCATGGGAATTTCAGCCAGGGAGCATAACTTTTCAATCGACGGAAGCACATGCCGAATAACAAAGATCATGACAGACAATCCAAGGAAGATTGGTGAAATCAGGATTGAATTTGAGTTTCCTCCTAATAATTATACTGACAAGCAGAAAAAAATCCTTGAAAACTGTGCTAAAACATGTCCTGTTGCATTGACTTTGAACGAATCTGTATTTCAGAATGTAAGCCTGTTGTTCAAATAAAGTCAGAACAGCCTACTTGCGATTTGACCATAAAAGCTTGCCGAAATCCTTGCCATCGTGGATTACTATGCCACGAATGTCGCGCTCTCAGTCACCATTTCTTTATTTACTTTCTTAATCAATCCTGACAGGACGTTGCCCGGACCAACTTCAATGAATGAAGTGGCGCCTCCTGATATCATATTGATAACGCTTTGTGTCCATCTGACCGGAGAGGTAAGTTGAGATACCAGGTTTAACTTTATTATGTCGGGATCTAAGGATGGACTCGCATTAACGTTTTGATATACAGGGCATATAGGTTTGCTGAATGTAGTATTTTTAATGGCTTCTTCAAGTTCGAGACGGGCAGGTTCCATTAGCGGGGAATGGAAAGCGCCACCTACAGAGAGTTTAATGGCTCTTTTTGCACCTTTTTCTTTGAGAAGCTCTATTGCTTTATCAATGCCATCATTTGAACCTGATATAACTATCTGTCCCGGACTATTATAATTAGCCGGAACAACAACCTCTTTGATGGAAGCGCAAACCTCCTCAACTATTTTATCATCGAGACCGAGGATTGCAGCCATTGATGAAGGAGTTTTTTCACAGGCTTTCTGCATTGCTTTTGCTCTTTTTGAAACGAGAATAAGTCCGTCTTCAAAGGTGAGGGTTTTATTGGCGACAAGTGCTGAAAACTCCCCGAGAGAATGACCGGCAACCATACCGGGTTTGAACGAATTGCCAATAACAGCAGCTAGTATTGTTGAATGTAGAAAAATAGCGGGCTGGGTAACCTTTGTCTGTTTCAGGTCATCATCACTACCGTAAAACATTATATCAGTTATTTTGAAGCCCAGAAGCGAATTAGCTCGTGAGAACATCTCATTTGCTGCTTTTGATCCGTCAAACAGATCTTTTCCCATCCCAATGAATTGTGCTCCCTGTCCAGGGAATACGTATGCTTTCATATTCACCTCATTTTAGATTTACCTATTGTTTTATCTGGTGTGCAAAAATAGAAAAATATTTGTTTGGCTATATAATAGAGCCGAATCAAAAATAAATATAGTTACCCTCTTTCCTGTCCCGACAGGCGGGATGATTCGTTCTTCTCCTTCCCCCGTGGGGGAAGGTTGGGATGGGGGAAATTTATTTAGAAATCATAGAATTAACTAATACATTTAAATTAAATCCAAGGATTTAATGAAGCTTTGTGCCAATCAGGTGAATGAATTCCTCTCGGGTATTCAGTTTGTCGAGAAAGATTCCGGTAAATGCCGAAGTAGTTGTTACGGAGTTTTGTTTCTGTATTCCTCTGATCTGCATGCACATGTGCTGTGCCTCGATGACAACAGCTACACCTAAAGGACTCAGGCATTCCTGGAGGCAGTCTCTTATCTGAACCGTCAGCCTTTCCTGAACCTGCAACCGTCTGCTGAAAGCCTCTACCACTCTGGCAATTTTACTAAGACCAGTTATATATCCATTAGGTATATAGGCAACATGAGCACGACCATAAAAAGGCAGCATATGATGTTCACACAATGAATAGAGATCTATATCTTTAACAATAACCATCTGTTTATAATCCTCTTTGAATTTTGCTGAATTTATTATCTCACAGGCATTCTGATTATATCCTCTTGTCATGTAATGAAGTGATTTTGCGACTCTTACTGGTGTGCGCAAGAGGCCTTCCCTTTCAGGATCTTCACCTAACAATTCAAGGATTCTGTGATACATAGTGGCCATTTCCTGAATAGTTTCGGCATTCCATGTTTCAATTTTATTATATCCCTCAGAAACATGACCTGCTCCATCGTTAATTTTTTCAATTTTATTAGCCATAATATTCTATTGAATTATTTTCAGTTTCCTCAATTTTAATACAATGCAGACTGGCTCCTGTTTTCTCAACAAAAGGGACCAATTCATTCCAGATTGCCATAGCCAGGCTTTCGGTTGTCGCTATTTTCCCTTTCATGAAATCAACCTCAAGATTAATATTCTTATGGTCAATTTTATTTATAATATTGTCAAGTATTATCTGCTTCAGGATATTAATATTCATAACAAATCCGTATTCCTCGGAAGGCTCTCCTTTAACAGTTACCCAAAGAGTATAGTTATGTCCATGCCAGTTTGGATTTGAGCATTTCCCGAATATTCTGTGATTATCTTCATCGGACCACTCCTCCCTGAACATTCTGTGGGCTGCGCAGAATCTTTCTCGACGTGTCAGGTATATCATTCTCAGCAAAATTAATGATACAATATTAACCAATAATTTTGATCTTTAAAATTGATAAAAATGATATTTTGAATTTGAAGAATAATCAGTATCGACCGGCCTTATATATTGTATACTAAGTTTAAGGAACTTATGGTTTTTCACAATATTAAAAACATGTATATTTTAAAGTGAGACTATAATGTTAAGCAATTCCTGTTTGCTTATTCCAAGTTTATAACCAAGCAATTCAATCATTTCTTTTTCTTTGCCTTCACTGTAACTCAAATCTTTTTCCGTCAGAATGTCAAATTTCTGTTTGAGTTTCTCCTTTTTATAGTTCCAGTATCCGATTACAGTAGTTTTCATGACTTTGGTTTTTAATTACCTGATCTTTATAAAAAATTTCACTTCTCTTTTATATGTGCCTTTTATTATTAAAGACTACTTCAATCTTTTATTGTTGCATATTCAAAGCACATGCCAGAAATATTATTTATGGAAATATAAAAGAAATAGTTCTTGTTAAATATCAAAATACCATTGCTTTACACAGATGTTTATTTTTGATATCTTCAATTCGCGAAAATTTTCCTTGAACAGATCTTTAAAAATCAGAGTATAAATTCATACAGGTGTGCGGAAATATAGACGGATTACATAAAAGGAAATACTTATATTTACTTCTCTTTCATCAGATATCATATAATAAAAACGATGCCTTTCAAAATACTATATGTTACAGCTACAAGACCCGAAGCCGAGACATTAATTAATATACCCGGTATTCAGTCTGTGGATGAAGGTTATCATTTTGGTGAAATTGAAATTAGCGTTTTGATTACAGGTATCGGATCAGTATCCACGGCTTGGGCTTTAAAACAATGGATTTCTTTGAGGGGAAAACCCGACCTTGCAATAAACGGAGGGATAGCAGGCAGTTATAAAGATGAGATTCGTCCTGGTGATGTTGT
>Ga0302164_10000440_pt1 | contig 14166 bp, 20 predicted proteins | sample I_Fen_E3_1_FD_193500 | JGI IMG/M metagenome (GOLD analysis project Ga0302164, IMG submission 193500) | Peat permafrost microbial communities from Stordalen Mire near Abisko, Sweden - I_Fen_E3_1 | ecosystem: Environmental > Terrestrial > Soil > Wetlands > Permafrost | place: Sweden: Abisko...
TTTTTCAAGCCTAAATATTTTAATATGATCCTTTCAGGTAATCCGTGCTTAGCATATTGTTTACCATCATCTGTTAGGCTCACAAGATCTTTTACATCCTTTTGAACCTCTATCAATCCTCTGGATTCAAGTATTCCTGCAGCGCTCATCACGGATTTTATATCCATTTTCTGTGATTCAACTATCTCTTCTGGTGTTGCTTCGTATCCCTCCGTTTCCAAGCCCTTCAGAACCTTTTTTTCGTAGATATGTAATTCATCTATAACCTTCTCTAGTTCAGAATCGTTCATTTTTATCAACCTAATAATTAAGTTTGATTTAATATCAATTAATTTAACCAAATGTTTAAAATTTATCCATATATTCGTCTAGAAGAGCAACCATTACAGAAGATGCAGTTAGATCAGCTGTTGTGCCAGGATTTAAATTTTTTTTAACAAGTTCTTTATCAAATTCATTTATCATATCTGTACCTTTATCAGTTAAGATCCCGCCTTCTGCGATTATTAAACGAGCATCTTCTGAAACTTTTTGAGCTGTTTCCACATCGAACTTCCTTGCTATTAGGGTGTCGGAATAAATCGAGAGAATGGTTAAAAATGTCTGCACTGTGGCATTGTTTATGTTGTTGGTTTGTTTAACACCATTAAATGTAGGATAACCAATTTCAAACGTTATGGGCATGGTTCTTGTAAGTTCGAATGCAAGCATATCCCATTGAGCAGATAGATCAAGAACATCGTACATATTGATGCTTTTATCAATAAGCTGTTTTTTAGAATCATCATTTCCAACATCTAACTCATCTTTCTCTCCCATTCCACCAGCATCAGCAATATTGATTGCATCGTAAAGGTTAGCAGCATCATATGGAGTTGTGTCCCTCATTATTCGATCCACATTATCCTGAAGTTCATCAATATCACTGCTCATTCCTGCAGCAGCAGATAGGGGAGTTAAAAGCATTATAATTCCTAAATTGGTATTGTTGGCAACCCATTTATTAGTTTCAATAACAGCTTCCTTTATTAATTTTCCTATTTCAATCTTATCCAATGAGTCTGGGCCAAATTTAAGCCCTCTATTAGCAGCTTTTTTCATGGTGTCTCCTATTACAATACCACTTATTAAAAAGTCTTCAAAGACCATATCAGGGAAGTCTTGGGTTCTGTGAACGTTTCCTGGTTTTGGATGTCCACTTACTTCTAATACTGATGCTATTTGGGCTGTTTTTGTAATGAAATCAGGATCCAACTCAATTACTCCTTCTTATTTATTCTTAAGAATTTTATTGTTAATTTAAATAATCTGGAATGAATTTTTCAGCAGATCTTTATCGATGTTTAAATGCATCCTTCTAAAAATTCAGGTGCAAAATGTGTAATTATAAGATCTGCACCAGCCCTTTTTATAGATAACAGGGATTCATAAATAGAATCAGATGTTAGGTAACCGGCATCGATACTTGCTCTTAGCATTGCATACTCTCCACTCACCTGATATGCAGCTGTTGGCATTTTAAATTCATCTTTAACTAATTTTATAATGTCAAGGCAAGGCATGGCCGGTTTAACCATCACAATATCTGCACCTTCTTCAATATCCATTTTAGTTTCTCTAATGGCTTCTTGTGAATTTGAAGTACTCATCTGATAGGTTTTTCTATCACCAAAGCAAGGTGTTGAACATACAGCATCCCTGAAGGGGGCATAGAAGGATGAAGCATACTTGGCGGAGTATGACATTATTATGGTGTCATAATAGCCATTCAAATCAAGGGTCTTTCTTATAGATGCAACCCTACCGTCCATCATATCTGAAGGTGCAACAATATCAGCACCTGCTTCTGCATGGCTTAATGCTATTTTGGAAAGGTAATTGAGAGTCTCATCATTCAAAATTTCATCTTCTCTTATTATTCCACAGTGCCCATGAGATGTGTATTGACACATGCAAACATCCGTAATTACAACTAGATCAGTTTCTTCTTTGAATTTACGAACAGCTTGCTGAACTATTCCATCCTTATTGTAGGCCATCGAACCTTTTTCATCCTTAATAAGCGGCATTCCGAACAGAATTACAGATGATAATCCTATTTCTTCAAGTTTCGACCCTTCCTCAACTGCATCATTCAATGAATATCTGTACTGCCCAGGCATGGTATTAATATGTTCTTTTTGACCATCAACAAGGCCCTCTTTTATGAACAAAGGATATATAAAGTCCTCTGGATTCAGTTTTGTTTCTGTTAGTATGGTTCGAATGTTCTGATTTTTCCGTAATCTCCTCATTCTTGTAACTGGGAATTCCATTTTATCACGTTTTTTTAACTTTGATGATCACTTGTAAGATTATATGAAACTAGAAGTATAAATAATAATGAATTGTTAGAAACTCTGTTTTAGAAGGGTAAAATTAACAGTCTAATAAATATCTGATCGAAGTGATAATGGAATAATAAAAATATTATTTTATTTCGATTCAATATATACTAACCTTTCAACCCGTTTAATAGAACGCTCAACAGCATCTTGTGCCATTAATATTGTTATGGCCTGATTTTCACAGATTTCAGCACATCTTCCGCAGATAAGACAAGATTCACTACCTATTTCTGCTTTTCCATCATTTAACTTTATTGCATTTACGAAACAGATACCTTCTGTACACTTTCCACACCCACTATAGTTCGAGATCCAAATAGATCTCAACACCTATCATCGGCGTTAAATCATTACTAATACTTTCTGGAAGTTCTGGGTTCATTTTCCATAGACAACAACAAGGACAGCAGTTGCAGATGGATAAAAGCTCGTCTTTGGGTCCTGTGTTTAACCAGATACTGTCTATTTTGTTTCTACCAATGATATGCACTAATCCGGCATCTTGACATTTATCAACATGTTCTAGAGCCTCATCAGTATTTACAACCCTACCCAATTTCTTTGATATCCTTTTTGCCCCTATACCAAGAAATAAACATCCCAAACTATGGGAATAATCCCTTGCAATCAGATGATACTCTGTATATGCAGAAGTCTATTATGAAATGATTGCTTGATCTATTGATAATTTTCTTTAAAACATCATTTGGGAGCACAACATCCTCACAAACAGGAATATCCAGGTTAATCTCAATATTTTCAGTCCTTAACATGTTGATAGTTCCATTCCTTGGGAGTACTTGGATATCATCACCTTCAAAGAGTAATTTGTCCACAACTTTTGAAATTAGTGGTAATTTCCTGCATATTTTTGCCATAAAAAATCGTGACTTGAAAGTTAATTTAATGGATTTAATACTAATATCTGAAAATGTAATGTTAGACATTTTGTATTCTCCACTACTTATTTTATTTATTTAGATTATCATTATGATTCATCTATCAATTGGTATAATATGTTGATATAACACCTAAATGAGTGGATCATTTATTCCATAAGGTTTTTTACTATAATACCTCTTGCCGTGCTCTACAATTAGGGCATGGTATTCATTGTAAACAATCTTGTCCTTGGATAGATGTGATTCAAAGAGATTTTTAATATTATTATAATTATCGTTATAGTCAATTAAACCTTGATATACGAAAATCCTTTTGGTATATGAATCAACCACAAATTCTGGTTGTTTATATGCGTATAGTAGGATGGAGTCAGCTGTTTCATTTCCAACTCCTTTAACCCTCAGAATTTCTTTTCTGGCTGGAATTTCACCTTCTAATGAAATATAAAATTTTGTGACCTCTCGTATATATTCGGCCTTTTGATTAAGAAATCCAGCACATCTTATGGCTTCTTTAAGAATATCTTCATTCAAATTTAACAAATTTTCAGGGTCAATAACATTTAAAGCTTTAAGATTTAATAAGGCATTTTCTGCAGATGTCCAAGAAGTGTTTTGTGTTAAAATTGTACCCAGAATAATTTCATAAACATCCTCCCTTGTTTCGGGCAAGTTATAATTTAATGGATGGTAACTCATTTTAGTGCCTTTTTTAGTTGGATTTGAACCTATGTATCCCATTAGTGGCCACCATCCCTGTGGACCGTATAGATGATATAACTTGTTGTAAATCAACATGATATCCTTCTTCACTTTACTTGTCATAATAATAAATAAAACACCTCCAAAACCTTCATTATAAGAAATAAATAATAACAAACTCATTTCATTGGGGACATGATTTTGTGAAAAAAACAAGTGAAATAATATTTTAGTAAATTATGTCCAATTATTATAAGGGTGACTATCGATAAAGAATCATATCCTTGGGTAATAGTTGATTTTGAAATCGAAAAGGCTCTACAGCAACAAAAGTAAATAAATTAATCCTCTTTTATTATTTTTCTTTAGTATTCTGTTTTTTCAATCCCTTCTAGATAGTAAAGTTCAGGTAGACATATAACACCAGCTTTTTTCATCACAATTTTCAGGTCTTCTGCCAATGCAAAATTTTTAGCAGTATCTATATTTTCCCATTCTGTGATAATTATTAATTGTCTGGGATCGTTTGAATTGCGATAGATCATAGCCCCTTTTGAACCTTTGGTCTTTCTTACATCACCATGTTCATCAAATACTTTTTTCCATTTGTCATAGTCTTTAATTTTTTGTATGGCCAATACATATGTCATTTTTCCACCATCAAATATTTTTTTCTACTTAGTTTCTATAACTATGCAATATCCATCTGTAGAGCCGATATTTTCTGTTTGATGAGGGCCTGCTTCTATCCACAATACTTGTCCAGTTTTAAGGTCAAATTTATCACTTTTTCCATCTGGAAAGTTTAATTTGAATTTCGCATCTTTAACTACATAAACTATATGGTCATTTGGATGGTTGTGCATGGGTGACTTTTCTCCTGGTTTCAATCTTATTTCCATAACCCTAACTTTTTTATTTTCCAAAAGTAACTTATAACCACTTTTTGCCACTTCTAACACATCTGGAATGTCTGTCATTAATTCCACTCCCCTTCTTAGTCTACTTTAATATATTATGATCATCCATCTACTTAGATTTTAAGCCTAAAAAAAATAAAAATGAGATAATACAGAAATTATTTTAGACCTTATTTATCAGAATTAAATAAAATTAATGATATTATTAATTTTTTGTTAAATGTTAATTGCATAATCATCCTATTGGCTAAAAATAACAAAACTATCTAAAAAAAATAAGATTTCATTTAAAATCGGGGGTATAAACATCAATAAACTTGAACATTCTCGATAACTAAAAATAATTATGTCACCAGTCTTTGGAATAGAGTAATGTTAAAAAGATATAAAATATTAAAGATTAAGTCCAAATAATAGTATTGAATTATTTAATGATATCTATATGTACATTCTTTCAGTCATTTCAATCAATGTTATCAAATTTCAAGTTAACATTATATAAACGGTAATTAAACACGTAATATAAGATCAGATAAATTTTTAGGAAGAAAAAAATCATGTCAGGAAATAAGATTGGTAAAATGTTCAATGTTACAACTTTCGGTTCTAGCCACGGCACAGCACTTGGAGCAGTTGTAGACGGATGTCCTGCAGGTCTAGAGCTTTCAAATACCGATATACAGTCAGAACTGGATAATAGGAGACCTGGTACTAGCCAAATTACGTCTTCAAGAAAAGAAAAAGATGAAGTTAAGATATTATCAGGTCTTTTTAGAGGTAAAACCGATGGAACCCCAATTGCTGCAGTAGTATTCAACAGAGAAATGGATTCATCAGCCTATGAAAATCTTAAAAATAATCCAAGACCAGGTCATGGGGATTATACTTGGCAGGCACGTTACGGTAACTATGATTACAGGGGAGGTGGACGTGGTAGTGGCAGAACTACCATTGGTAATGTAATTGGTGGTGCTATTGCAAAAAAACTCTTGGATACCCTTGACATTAAAGTTATATCTCATGTTACCCAGGTAGGGTCTGTGAGAGCCAATAAAATGGAACCTGATGAAATAGAAACAAATATTAAATTAAATTCTGTTAAATGTGCAGATCCAGAGGCTGCACCTCGTATGGAAGCTCTTATCCTTCATGTAAAAGAACAAGGAGAGTCTGTTGGGGGATTAGTTGAAACAATAGTTTTAAATGCACCAGCCGGACTTGGTGAGCCTGTATTCGAAAAACTTGACGCTGATATAGCAAGAGTGCTTATGGGAATAGGATCTGTTAAGGGTGTTGAAATAGGTGTAGGATTTAAAGCTGCTGAGATTAAAGGTTCCCAGATGAACGATGAATTTTATATGGACGATCAAATTATAAAAACAAGAACCAACCATGCAGGTGGAATTTTAGGAGGCATATCCACAGGTATGCCAATTATAGCTCGTATGGTCGTTAAACCGACACCTTCAATATCAAAAATACAGAAAACCGTTGATCTTGAGTCAATGGAAGATGCTGAAATTATTATCAGTGGACGGCACGATCCATGCATCTGTCCTAGGATCACACCTGTTGCAGAGGCTTCAGTCTCCATTGTTATAGTGGATCATCTAATTAGGTCAGGATTCATTAATCCAGTAAAATTGTGAAATATTAATTAAATCATCAACAATGAATAAATGATTAAAGAGGAGATTATATGGATTGGATTGTAGTTGCAAAATGTGATAAATGCTCAGAAGAAAGAACATATGAATTATCAGGAAATACTGTTCCATATTCAATTGGAGATGAAATTGAACAATGCAAGTGTGGAGGACAGTTCTTAGTAGATGAGATACTCGAAGTAGGATGATTTAGTTTCAATTTTGAATATCTTTAAATAGATGATTAAAATAGAGTTATTAACTTATATTTGATGATATGGGACATTGAACAAATAAAAAATTAGTAAAGTCATGTTTCACTTAAAAATATGAATAGGCTATTTTTATGGCTATAATTGATACTATGGCGTAATAATTTGAAAAAAATATAAAATAACCATAATATTATCTCCTTGATAATATTAAAAAAAATAAGAGATTTTGGAGTATCTAAGTTTTTACTGAATTATCCAGCTATTAATGATACAAGGCCGACAATTATCATTACCACTATTGCAACATATAATAGCCAAGCCGCGAATAATGGGAAGAAAAATATAAGAATTAAGAAAATAATAGCAAGGCCTATCAGTGATCCACCACTAGCTTGTTTTGTCTCAACCATTTTTTCACCTCCATATATTTTAACTCTCTAATAACTATATTAAACTTAATAATTTATATATTTATGGTTTTTTTAAATCAAGAGACTATAAAAGGGCTTAATATTTCACACTGAAGGGTACAAGTAATTAAAAGTGGAATAGTAAAAAACTTATAAAATTAATTTAATACCATATAGTATGATACCTAAAAACCACTTTAATTTCGGATTAAAGTCTATTATACTTTTGTTTATTTTATTTTTGTCTATTTGTGCAGTAAGTGCCCATCAGCCTCGTTTAGAAGTTGGTGTAAACAGTTCTATGACTAATCCCATTGTGGTGCAGAATCCAGAGATTTCACAAGCTTTTTATGGAAGTTTGAAAGGCCAACCAGATTATTATAAGATAACATCTAATAAAACATTTGAATTATTTGTGAATATCCTTGTGCCTCAAAGTCCGGGAATTAGCAGTGATTTTGTTTTTGCTAATATTACCGATTCATCTGGAAAAACCATAGCTATGCTTGGTGGAAATCAATCTAGTTGGACACCGATGTTTGAGGAATTTGGTGGTGACTATTACCTCCAAGGCCCTACGTTCGATCAAAACGTCAGTGCAGGAACATACTACGTAAAAGTATTCAATCAAAACAATACTGGAAAATATAGTTTAGCTATTGGATCTATAGAATCATTTCCACCAGATGAATCACTTAAATCACTTATTAGCATTCCATTACTTAAAGAGCAGATATTCGGTAAACCGGTTACAACCCTATTTTTCGAGTTTGTAGGTATTATTTTAGCTCTAGGTACTATAATGGTACTGTTTGTTATGACATTTATGGCAAGAAAGTCAAAAGAACTTGCTGAAACTATTGTGAAATTTGGTTCAGCAGTTAAATGGTTCAGGCCAATGATGTGGTTAGGAATAGCAATAACAGCCATTGTATGGATATATATCATGTCCAAAGACCTATTAAATATTGTAGGGCTTGTTAACAGCTTAGTACTGGTAATTGCAATAGTTTTAAGCTGGTATGTAGGTTCTAAAATATCTAAAATGGAATTTGGGAAAATACCTATTATCAGTACAACTATACTGGTTTTAGTCTGGTGGTTGTTTGTTTACTGGGCAATAGCAGTAATCTAAATTTCCACTTTATTTTTTTTTTACAAATATCTCCTGTATCATTGGAACTTGTCTATTTCAATTTTAAATAGAATTTCTATAATCTATTTAGATTATTACACAATAATTGAGGAATAAACGAAAAAAATTCCATTTATAGAATTAAAAGAAAAAATTTAATTGAATAAAAATTATGGAATCTTATAAGAGGCAATTATAATGGTTAAAATTTCAATTACTATTCTTTCCTCTATAGTAGTTTTATTTATCATCATATTTAGCATAGATTACCTATTCTTTAGATTTTTATTCTGGCAACGTCTCATAGTCAATATTGTAATTGTTTTATTGTATTTAGTCATGTTTTTTAAATTCATAGATAAAGAATAGAGGGTATCAACATTTTCGTTGATAGATTGATATCAAGAGTAATTAGAGGTTATACCTTTATGAGAAACCTGAACTAAAAATGATTATCATATATAAATAGTGTGATAATGCAATCTTTTAATTTAAAGCTGGAATTCCATATTATACATCCCTATTCTACCGCCAAACCAAGGATAGCTTCTTTCATCAAAAATTTTAAATCCAGTTTTTTCATACAGTCTTTTAGCGCCTAAATTGTCAAGAGCAACATCCAAGACAATCCTTTTACAGCCAATTTTCCGTGCTATACTTATTCCTTGGTGTAGTATCAAACTACCCACTCCTTGCCTTCTAAATTCTTCATCCACTGAAATACCAGCAAAGTAAAAATCACATTTTTTAAGATGAGACAAGATCAAACTATCTTTTAGTTCTATAAGTAAAAATCTAAAAGCATCAACAATATTTAAATTTTTAAAATGAAACTTCAATTCCTCTACTAATTTATGATGATTCCCCAAAGAATATAGAAGGACACCTATAACAGACTCATTCTGGATAACAACGTAAATGTTTTCATGACCTAAACTATTTTCCCCCAGCGTTACCAGTTTTTCAAGGATTTTTGCTGCATTAGATTTGTTTCTATATAAAAAATTAAATATTACCCGATCTTTCTCGTATAACAACTCAGCTACTTTATTGGGGCTGTGTTTTTTTATATCCAATTTCTCAATTTTCATATTATCAAATCATTTTGAACTATAAAGGATTAATCTAACAGTACTTAAAATTAATAATGTGGATAGACATTTATATGCAAAATTAAATGTTTTTTTTGAGTAACTTATTCACATTTAACTATTTTTAAAGCACTTGATTCTATTGCATCGAGCATATATTCTTTATTTCTCCAGTTAACACCAATATAATCAGATTTTGTAAGATTTGAATAGTCCAACTTGTTCAGATGGAAAAATAATCTTTCCATACTAGTTAAACATGAGACTGTTCCAGTTCCCATACCACCTGCAGCAGCCACACATATAAATGGCTTTTTCTCTATTTTGTTTACATTTTCACGGTTAAACTTAAGATTCGCTTCGCACCTTCTTAACCTGTCGAAGAACGTCTTGGCTGATTCGCTCATCTCATGAAAGTATACGGGAGTAACAACAACATAACCGTCAACTTCACCCATAGCTTCATGCACATTCTCGAAATCATCTTCCAAAATACATTTATCACTCTCGAAACAGATTCCCCAACCCTGATCACATGCCATGCACTTAAGAATATTTAAATCATTCAAACGGACCATTATTGCTTCGCCGTTTCCCTTTTCAATTCCTCTTTTTGCAGCTTCACCACAACTTTCAGTTAAACCTTCTTGATTGGGACTACTTGTAATAACCATTATTTTCATAATTACACCTCGATTTTAAAATTAAGAACATTTAGAGTTAAACTACTATTAATATATTATTTTTTATACCATTTCGGTTTAAAAAATCAGAAAATTTTTGTTTCAGAGCATCTACTAATGCTATTCCAGAGGGCATATAGGGTGTAACTGCATATAGTTTCAGGTTTAAGGTTATGATTAAATATATTCTTGATATGGGGTCCTTTTTAAGTCTATTTATATCATTTTTAACTAAACCCATGACAAAAGAGCGTCAGGTGGGAATTGAACCCACGACCACGAGATTACGAGTCACACGCTCTACCTCAGTCACTTGATTACTTAATTGCACAGTTAATCAACTCCTTTTTGTATTTAATAATGTATTAGCATGTTTTGGTATATAATTATTTATATATAAAATAGATTTTTTAAGTTAAATTAGATGTAGTATGCAGGCAAAATACTATTTCTAAGCCAATAGTTTTCATATAATTATGGATTAGGTTCCAAACTAATCTGTTAAATCCTTGAAAAAAAATATGGAGTAAATTTAAGTTGACCTTCGATCTTTTACTAAAACTCCTATAATTCCACCGATTACTCCTATGATTACATAAACAATTATGCCTAGTACTAATCCTAATAAACCGATTGCAGCCCCTGCAGCTCCAGATAAAGTTACTCCTAGAATTATACCAATTATACCAACTATTATTCCCATAAATATGCCTACAAGTGCCCCATGGATAGCCCCATTTTTGTAATCTCCACTTACAGTGTAACCAACATAAATAGTTGCGATTAAGAAACCTATGGCGCCACCAAATAATCCTACTATCATGCCAAATACTAATGTTATTAACATTTCAATTGTGGCACTAAGTATTACTCCTAATATAAGACCAATTATTACAGTTTTCCATTTTACTTCAACCATCTTTTCATCTCCTCAAATAATTATAATCCAATTAAGAGTAATTCATAACATTTCAGAAAAATCATCCTCTAAATTTTAATAATAACCAAAAACCCATAGTTTATGGTGTTGAATATATTAAAAAATAGAAAAGGAAATTGAAATGAGGTAATCGCCCTCATAATCATATTAGCGGCGATACTAAATAGTTCTCATTTGATTGCTGATGGATTGAATCCTTTAATGATTAGCCATACCGCTAGAGCCATTTCAAAAGCGGCTACGGGTAGCGCTAGAATACCTCCCCAAAAGGAAACTTGAAGAATTACACCTGATATTTCTAACAAAGCTGCAAGAAGAATAAGGGTTGCTCCAATAAGACCCAATGTTGCTATGGGTCGAGGGACTAGCCGTGATATATAGAGCAAATAACTGTACAAAACTGTATTTATACCTAGCATCAAATTGGGGCCAAGCAAAAAGGTCCAGTTATGTATTGAGATGAGTACAGTACCTACAGCTTGATAAGAAGAAATATTCGGAGCTGCTGCTGCCACAAATGACTGACTGAGGTTTAAGAGGGCTAGAATAGCGACTATACCAACAGTAACGAGAACAGCTTCGAGGAACCTGAAGCTAAAATACCCGAGAGCTATATGCTCATTGTACTTTCGTAAGAACGGGAACAACCCAACTGCAGTACCAATAAGTGAGACAACGAGGATTAACTCAATAATAGCGCCCATTATTACAGAATTCGCATTTGCGGCACCTTTCACAAGGTAATCGGGACCAAGAATGGGCTGATAGTATATATATAGGGCAATTATTGATGTTACCGCCGCAAGGATATAGAATACTCCTATAATTTTTGCAGTCCTTTGACTGGATTTTATGAGTTTGTCTCTTGCAATGACTGCAGTCTGCTTGATCGAATTCATTCCTTCATCATTATCCATAATGTTTTCTCCTTTACAATTTCAATATTAGATTTTTAAAAATAAATAAAGGTTTATTTAACCTTTATTTAAGTTCTAATTGAACTCCGCCTATTCTTGGTGCTAAGAAGTTGTAGAGTATGGTTATAAGTGCAACCATAATAAATGTCTCTATAAACGCTCCTATTATATTACCAATTAAACCTCCAACAGCCATTGAAGCAGATCCTGCCATAATTCCATTTATAAGGCTAAATAATCCTTGAATAATTCCAAATACTGTTGCAACTACTGCAAATGCCAGGGCAGCTGCTACTACTGGTATTGAAGTTATCTCATGTGCTGTTCCTGCTGGTGCAAACAATAATCTAACTCCTCCGACTCTAGGAATTAAGAAGTTATAGAATATTGCCCATAACGCATTTCCAATAAATCCAGCTATGAAGACCAATATTGGTAAACCGATTATTAATAATACAGCAAGAACTACACCTCCAGTTCCTACTACTGAACCTGTAGGAAGAGTTGCAGGTGTCATATTTGTTGCGTTAGCTGCTATATTTGCTACAAGTGGAATTAATGTACTTGCTAATGTTGTTAACGGTACAATAATTGCTGCAAGTAACAGTCCTATTATAAATGCCCATACTGCCCCAACACCAGCCATCATTAATGCAAATGGTACAACAGGCACATTTTTAACTTCGTCTCCTTCAAGACTTAATTTTATACCACCAAGTCTAGGAACTAACATGTTGTAAATGAATGCAGTTACAAATGATAGTGTAATGTAAACCAGGAAGCTTCCAATCGGGAAAATAACAAGCATAGATAAACCAAGGCTGGCAAATACTAGTCCTGCTGCTGGTATAAATGCTGCTAATGCTCCAAATGTAATCAATAGTATTATTGCGTATATAAGGGCCAGAATGGCACTAATCGAAGATGTCATCAATGTAAAAGGCACAAGTTCAATTGATTTTATTTCTTTAACATCAACCATTTTTTTTCACCTCTTTTATCAATTCACATAATTCTACCTATAACATTATTATTCACTTTTATTCATTTAAAATTATCATAATTTATTATAAAAAAATGTTAATATTATTATGACCAATCAAAAAACCTGCCATATTTAGAAGAATCTACAAATAGATATTTCTAAATTATTGTACTTCTTAAATTAACAGCATCTATGAGTAAATGACATAATAACTATCTCAATATATGATAAATGAAGCCATAAATGAGTAAACGCATTCCATTAATAAGTAAAGTCATATGTTGAGTGCTTAATCTATGCATATCTGGTTAAATAGATAAAAAGAGATATATTAGTTCATTATTATTTATAATTACCAATAATTAAACGAAAAATAGATAGATTTAGTGATATTACCACCGAAAACCAGTCATGTATTGCAAGTGTAAAACAAATCATATTAAATGTTTTAATTTCTTGAACAAAATTATAAAATTAAAATAATTAGAACTATCCCAAAATAAAAACCCTAAGTAAAACGCTAAATAAATTTAAATGCGAGTCACAATTTTACATTTCCATACCAAATCAAAAAAAATTGTGCTGACATAATTTTTTTTCACATTCAAAACATAATTTATTATCTTTGTTTGTTTTGAAAGTCTTCCCACATTTTTTGCATGTTGCATTTTTAATTGTAGATTCTCTTTTAACAAAATTATTGAACATTTTAACAGTACATGTATGATACCATTGGAGGGTAGCTTTAGTTTTTCTATCCAAAGCTTCTTCTGCATATCTTTTTTTTAGAACTTCTTCCTCTTCATCTTTAACCATTTGTATAACACCCAAAAATTTGAGTAATTATTTCTTTCTCACTTATTACTATAAACTAATTTATGTTAAGTTCATTATCCACAAAAGATCTATACTAAAGAGTAAATTGTTTATTCCATTGGTTACAAAATAAGATTAAGGTGATATTATGTTATTTGTAGCAGAGCACACACATCCCGCCTCAGAATGTCCTATGTTAACGGATAGCGGGAAAGATATGATTAAAGGGCTTTTTTCAGATGAAAATATAAAAAATGCGGGTATTGAACTTGTTGGGGCATATATGAGCTGTCCTGTTGAAGATAGGTCATACCATAAAGGCTATTTCATAATAGAAGCACCAGACAAAGAAACAATTATCAACTTCTTTGGACCTATGAAATTATTAGAACTAAGAGAAGTAAAACCCTTCAGTGA
>Ga0302164_10000441_pt1 | contig 14133 bp, 13 predicted proteins | sample I_Fen_E3_1_FD_193500 | JGI IMG/M metagenome (GOLD analysis project Ga0302164, IMG submission 193500) | Peat permafrost microbial communities from Stordalen Mire near Abisko, Sweden - I_Fen_E3_1 | ecosystem: Environmental > Terrestrial > Soil > Wetlands > Permafrost | place: Sweden: Abisko...
AACAGGGAATATAAAGACAGGAGTGGCGATATGCTGTTGAAAATTACCATCGATCCTGATCCCGGTTATGCAGTAAAAGAAATTTTCTATACTTACAACGCTAACAATAATACCTTGTTTGCCATCTTTCCAAAATATCCCGATAATAAAAAATTAGTATTGAAAGACGTAACACTTCCTGCAGGTACAGCAATCAGTTTTTTATCTACAAAGGAAAATGTAAACTGGAAGCAAAACGGTAATAATGTGGAGATCAGTTTGCCCGATTACAATCCCAATAAAATAAAACTGCCTTATGCATATGCAGTAAAAATTGAAAACTTTGGCCGCTTTACCAGCAAACCAACTATCAATGTAAGTTATGATGCAGCTTTAAAGCCTGCTGTAAGTATGGAAAACAAAACCGATGGAGCAGTGATTCATTATACCACCGATGGCACTATGCCCAATGCGGCATCAACTATTTACAGCAAACCATTGGTGTTTAAAAATACTACCTCTCTTAAAACCATTGCCATTAAAGAAGGGCTTATCAACAGCGATGTACAGGAAACAAATGTAAAGGCTTATGAGTTGATGAAAGCTGTTAAAATAGTGAAGCCTGCCAGTGGCCTTAATTATAGCTACTATGAAGCTGAAGATATGAGTGCAGATAAAATGGGGCAATTGCAACCAATAAAAACCGGTGTGGTAAATAATTTTAACCTGGATAACAAAAGCCGTAAATCAAAATTTGGATTTGTATATACTGGTTTCATCAATATTGCAAAAACGGGATTGCATGATTTTTATACTACCAGTGATGACGGCAGCCTGCTATACATTGATGATGTATTGATAGTTGATAATAATGGTAACCATGGTATGGAAGAAAGGTCGGGCAAAGCTATTTTAGAAAAAGGCTTGCATAAAATAAAAGTTATTTATTTTGATTCGGCAGGAGAAAATGGTTTAAGTGTAAGTTTTAATATAAGCGGACAAAATAAAATGGAAGTGCCTGCAAGTATTTTGTATCACTAAGATTAACCAATAAGGTTTTATTTTCTATGCAATTTGTGTAATCTGTGGCAAAGCTGCAACAATTACTTTCCAATAAAATTCGCTTTACGTTTTTCTAAAAATGCAGCAGTGCCTTCTTTCATATCTTCTGTAATAAAGCAATCGCCAAAGGCTTCTATTTCTTTGGCATAACCACTTTTGCCATTATTAAAAGAGCTGTCGCTTAATGCAGCCACATTTACACACTCAATTATTTTACCAATAGCAACAGGAGCTTTGCCCATGATCACCGTTAAAATATCTTTTGTTCTTTCCAAGAGTGTTTCTGCAGTAGCAACATGGTTTACCAAACCTATCTGAAAAGCTTCTTTGGCATCCACCAGTTGAGCAGTCATTTGTAATTCCATGCTTTTGCCCTTGCCCACTAATTGTGTTAAGCGTTGCGTACCACCGTATCCGGGTATCAATCCCAAATTAACTTCGGGTTGGCCAAACTTTGCATTTTCGCTGCACAGCCTGAAATGGCAGGCCATGGCCAGTTCACATCCGCCGCCTAAAGCAAATCCGTTTACTGCGGCAACAATCGGTTTTTTGCTATTCTCAATCTTAAAAAAAACAAGTTGTCCCCGTTTGGCCAGTTCCATGCCTTCATCCCTGTTCAATCCACCAAACTCAGTAATATCTGCACCGGCAACAAATGCTTTTGATCCGGCACCTGTAATGATCGCTGTTTTAATTTCGGGATTATTATACACTTCATCAACAGCAGCATCAAGGTCGGTAAATACCTGTTTGTTCAGGGCATTTAATTTATCGGGGCGGTTAATAGTGATAGTGAAGATGCCATTGTTAAGTTCAGTTAATAAAGTGGAATAAGTCATCGTTAATAGTTTTGCGTTCCCGAAGGTAGTAAATTCTATATGTTTATCTTTATAGTATGACGGTACTGAATATTATTACCTACACAGGGATATTTGTTTTTGCACTTACCGGTGCATTTAAAGCACGTACATTTAAGATGGATGTGTTTGGAGGAGTGGTAGTAGCATTCGTTTCTGCCTATGGGGGCGGTACTTTAAGAGATTTGCTTATTGGTTTAAAACCTGTAAACTGGATAAATGATAATATTGCATTTGTATTAGTAGTTGCCGGAACCGGCTTTACCTTTTTTTTAAAAGAAAATGTAAACCGGTTTAAACGTACTATTTTTTATACTGATGCTGCAGGGTTGGGATTATTTACGGCAGCAGGCATTGAAGTAGCCATGCTTAATGGACTGAACGATTTGTATTCGTTGATCATGGGAGTGATTACTGCAACATTTGGTGGACTGATAGCAGACATATTTTGTAATGCGGTACCCAATTTATTTAAAAGAGGGGAGTTGTATGCAACAGCATGCGCCATAGGAGGAGTAGTGTATATTTTATTAAAGCATACCAGTATTTCCACCAATCTCAATCTTACCATTTGTGTTATTTTGGTAATGGGTATACGCATTTATTCAAAAAGAAAAAGATTGATGCTGCCGGATATTTAATGGTATGCTTTACCTTCTAGTTTAGCCTTAGTAATATGCTAATATTTTTTCGCTGATTATTATTTGCCTGCAGTTGTAGATTGTCAACAAAGAAAAGCGGCAAAATTTAAAAAATGATTGGAGGATTAAAAGCTGCGGTGTTCCTTCACCCAGCTGCTGATATAAGCTGCAATTTCTGTAGTGGGTGCGCCCGGGGCAAATAATTTTCCCACTCCTTTTTCATTTAATGCTTTCATATCATCTTCGGGTATGATGCCACCTCCGGTGAGTAACACATCGGTCATGTCTTTTTCTTTCATCAATGTAATGATCTTGGGAAAAACAGTATTGTGTGCACCGCTTAAAATGCTTATGCCAATCGCGTCCACATCTTCCTGTAATGCAGCATTCACCACCATTTCAGGCGTTTGGCGCAGGCCGGTGTAAATCACTTCCATACCAGCATCACGTAAAGCAGTGGCAATTACTTTGGCGCCACGGTCGTGCCCATCAAGGCCTACTTTGGCTACTAAAACTCTTATGGGTCTGCTCATATAACATTTTTGAGAACTGTAAAAGTAGGTAAGAAAAAATAAATAGTGAAGATGAAATGCGATTAAGTTTCGATAAACTCAACACGACATAAAGCTGTCAGTCTGAGGTTATCGAAGACCTACAAACATTGTTTGTTTAAAAACTTTAGCGTAGCCCTGTTAAAATCACTGTACATCTGGTGATCAGACACGGCAAGGTCAATTTGTTCCACCACAAAAGCTTTTTGCAACGGGTTTAAACTATTCAATTGAGGAAAGGAAGCAGGGTTGGCCTGGTATGCTATAACAAAAGCATCCGAAAATCCAATAAAATAATTTTTATTGGTAAGATAGCCTTTGCTTTTTAATTCATTGAATACGGCGGTGGATTGAGCGAGGGTAATATCGCCTCTTCTTGCAAACCTTTCGGGATACAAAGGCGAATGTTCTTTAATAAAATATTTACTGCAAATGCCGCGGCCTGTAAATGTGTTGGAGTTAGTTAATGCATCCGCGTTACCCTGCGGCCCCACGTTGTCGTTGTTATCAAACCTTGCCATACAAAATTGAAACGGTGTGGTAGATATTTGAGCAATAGGTGCACCACTTGGAGCACAATAACTAATACCCGCAGTGTATTTAAACAATGACGAGAGTGAGGCGGAAAAAGCGCCGCCGTTACTCATGCCTGCAGAGTAGCGGAGTTTTGCCCTGTTAGTAATGCCGCGGTTGTAAAAAGTATCGGTAATTATTTTGATGTTGGCGTAATCAACATTCGTTACAGAATCGTAAGGGCTGTAACTCCAGCGCAGTTTACCATCGCCATTGGCATCAATGCCCGTGGTAGCTTCTTCAGCTTCTGTAATGATGATACCAACATTATCATTCACCAGGTCTTTATACAGTTGCTTGAATTCAAAACTGGTGGCTACATTAAGGGCACTGCCGCCGCTACCATGCAACAAATACACAAAGCCCTTGTGCCCTGCAGGAAAATAATAGTACACCGGTTTCATCCTGTCCCTGCCCCTGATCATTTCGTATTGTAACGTAACCGGCGTAATGGCTTTTACACTGCCTGTAAATGAAACATCTTTGGCCGGCATGATAAACCAGGTATGCCACTCTTCAAAAGCATCTAAAAGGGTAATGTCATTGCTGCTCCATTTATCAAATACCTGGGCATCGGTGTAAGCAGTGCTAAAGAGGTGAACGGTATCGCCAATTTTATATTTGCCAGAACCATAGCCATTATTTACAGCCACAGTAAAACTATCTGTTGTAACAACAGGTTGTATCGTATCAGATGAAGTTTTTTTACAGGAAATAAAACTGAACAATGTAATTACAATAAGCAGGTATTTCATTCAGATAATTTTGCCCATAGACTGTTGTTTGCAGCCCTGGTTTAAAAAGATGCAAAAATATCTAACGCTTTGTTGATCCTGTTTATTGTAGCTTCTTTACCTATGGCTTCGGCTATTACAAATACCGGTGGGCCAAATTTTCCGCCTACCAGCATAATGCGTAATGGCGCCTGCAATTCACCAGGTTTAATATTTTTTGCTGCTGCTAAATTCTTAAATGCATCTTCTATCAAACTCAATTCCCAATTCGCAATTGCCGATAGCATAGTAACAAATTCTTTAAAGAAGATGGCTTTATCCGCATTCCATTTTGGTTTTACGGCATCAATATCTAAAGTAGCCGGATCTTTAAAAAAGAAAACAGATTGGTCATAAAAATCAGGCAGTAATGTGCAACGGTCTTTAACCAAACGAATTATTTTTTCCAGTTTATCGGTATCAGTCAGATTTATTCCGCTATCCTTTAAAAAAGGTTCAATCCGAAATCTTAAATCTGAAATCTGCAATCGTTTTATCCATTCATGATTGAACCACTTTGCTTTTTCATAATCAAATTTTGCACCGCCGCTGTGTACACGATCAATACTGAATTTTTCAACCAGTTCTTCTTTTGTAAACAATTCCTGCTCGGTGCCGGCATTCCAGCCTAACAGTGCCAGCAGGTTGATGAATGCTTCGGGTAAAAATCCTTTTTCCTTAAACCCCTCTGTCAGTTCATTTGTTTTAGGGTCTAGCCAGTTCATAGCAAAAACAGGGAAACCATATTTGGCGCCATCCCTTTTACTTAACTTACCACTCGGGCCAAGTATCAATGGCAAATGTGCCCATTCAGGCATCTTATCCAATCCAAATAAATATTTCCAAAGCAACACATGCACTGGTGCACTGGGCAACCATTCTTCGCCACGAAAAGCGTGTGTGATCTTCATTAAATAATCATCCACTACTACTGCTAAATGATAGGTAGGCATGCCATCAGCTTTCAATAAAACTTTATCATCCACCAAACTGGTTTCGTTCTTTATTTCGCCGCGTATCATATCGGTAAACGAAACAATTTCATTCTCCGGCATTTTAATTCTTATCACATGCCTTGCACCATCGGCCAATAATTTATTCACTTCAGCTGCAGTAAGCGTTAATGAATTTTTCATTTTCATACGCAGGTGATGGTCGTATTGCGGCGATGGATTTTCTGCCGACTTAAAATCATTACGCATTTTTTCCAGCTCTTCTGGCGTATCAAATGCATAATAAGCATGGCCATCTTGTATCAATTTATCAGCAAATTGCTGGTATATACCTTGCTCCTTTCTTTCGCTTTGGCGGTAAGGCCCGTAATTTCCACCGTGCAGCGGGCTTTCATCGGGTTCAATACCACACCATTTCAGGCAATCAAAAATATATTGTTCAGCACCTTCTACAAATCTTGTCTGGTCGGTATCTTCAATGCGTACAATAAAATCGCCACCTTTATTTTTGGCAAACAAATAGTTGTATAATACAGTTCTTACACCACCTAAATGTAAGCCTCCTGTGGGGCTGGGTGCAAATCTTACTCTTACTTTACTCATGCTGCAAAGATACGGACAGCGCAACTACAAAGAAGTTGAAATGAAATTGTGGCAATAAAAAAACCGCTCCTGCTTTGGGTCAGGAACGGTTATGAAATATCAATCATAAAAAGTTTATCGTAGTACTATTGTTTTTGGTGCCTGCCCGTCAACCACAATCGTAGCTGTTTTATCGCAATCGCCATTACCAAAATCTATTACAGCAATATGGCCTGCACCCTGTAACTGCAATTTGCCGGTACTGATATTATCGCAACTGGTTTTCTTTTGCAGGGCTTCGGTTATAAAACAATCCCTTGTTTTACCTGCAGCATTAGTTATGGTATAATTGCCGGTAGTTAAAAAAATATCATCCGATAAATTGGTGGGGGTAGTGGTACCTGCAATTTGTACAACATCTCTTACGCCATTGTGTAACCAGTACGCTCCATTGGGGGCAGTTATTTTTCCATTCTCAACTTTTCTTTGCCAGCTGCGTGTGCTGGGTATGCTGGTATTGGTCCAGGTAAAAGTGCCTTCGATTTTAAAAGTGTTGGTATAAAAATTTGTAAAAGTCATTACAGCTTTGCTTCCTGGTTTTCTAACCGAATCGGAAAGCACAATATTGATTTTTCCTTTATGAAAAACGCCGTTTGCTGAAACACAGGTGCCTGCACCAAAATCGATAACAATTGTTTTGGGAAATCCGGAACCAGGGGTTACAGCAACGGAAGCACAAGCTAGTATACCGGAAGTACCCAAAGTTTGAGCTGAAAAATTATTGCCCAGCAAATTTTTATCTGCTGCAGCTTGCATCAATACGGTATTGGCATCTTCGGTTAAGTTATCTGCAATGGCCTGGTCGCCGCTTAATTCAAAAGTAGTTTGTGATTCCGCATCCGGATTGGTAATATCTGCCTGGGCGCCTTCTTTTTTACAGGAAATAAGGCATACTGAAAGTGTAAAGGTTACAATCGCAGTTAAGAGTCGATTTGTTTTCATAGGCATTATTTAAAATAAAGCCAGGCGGATCAGGATTGGATTTTACGGATTTGTTCTGGCTTTTTCTATAATGGTAACGGTTAAGGGTTCCGGAATATTGTACACTGCTGTCATTATTCAAAAAATGCGTAGATTTTCAGGCTTTTACGATGTAGTTTTGTTTAGATTTTACTAATATGATAGCACCCCATTTCTGGAGAGAATCCAAAGCAAAATTTCTTAAGAAAGATCTCTTTTTTGTTACCACCCCTTGGTGGTTGCGTAAGTTTTTTCCCGGTTGTATTTGGGATGTAAAAACAAAAGAAAAAGAGATCTACATCAGTTTTGACGATGGGCCGCATCCCACCATTACACCTTTTGTTTTGGCTACCTTAAAAAAGTATGATGCCAAAGCCACTTTTTTTTGCATTGGCGATAACGTTAAAAAATTTCCAGCAGTATACCAGCAGGTAATTGCCGAAGGCCATGCCATTGGTAACCATACCATGCACCATATCAATGGCTGGAAAACCAGTGATGACGCCTATTTGAGCGATATTGACGAAGCAGGAAAATATATCAGCAGCAATTTATTCCGTCCACCATATGGCAGAATAAAAAAATCTCAGCTGCGCAAATTACAAACAGGAAGCAGTACACTAAAAACGGTGATGTGGTCGGTACTGGCCGGCGATTGGATAGCCACACTGGATCCTGAAAAATGTCTGCGGCAAATAAAAAAAGCTGTTTACCCTGGTTGTATCATTGTTTTTCACGATAGCGAAAAGGCAAATGATAGGATGAGCTATGCATTGCCAAAACTCTTGGAACATTTTGCTGCAAAGGGCTATACATTTAAAAAAATTGCGGTAAATACTGCCAAAGGAGGATAAAAAAAGGGGTATTACGAAGTGGAATTACTGTTAAAAAAAATTGGGCCTGGGTAGAAACCCTGGCCCGTTTTTAATCCGTACCCTATGAAAACTAGGATAAATGTACAACCTTGTTTTCAAAAAAGCAATATTTTTTTTGATATTATTAACAATTGGTATGTACAACCTATTTCTGCATACGGTTGTACAGGTGTCCAAATGACGCATTCCTTTGCCAGTAGGGGCTTTCAGGCCCCCTGGTATCAGTAGGGGCAGTTGATATCTTTTTTCAATGGCTAAACAATGTTTATTAATTGGCAGGCCTTACAGCCCGGAAACTATTTGAGCGGGTTAATAATTTTTAATGATTTTTGCACTTCAAACACCGCCATGAGTTTAACAGATACACACTGTCACCTTTATTCCGAAGAGTTTACAGAAGACATCAATGCAATTATGGAAAGGGCAGGGAAGCAAGGGGTGAATAAGTTCTATTTACCAGCGATTGACAGCACTACCCATACCCAAATGATTGCACTGGAGGCAAAATATCCCGGTAAATGCATTGCCATGATGGGGCTGCACCCATGCTATGTAAAAGATAATTATGCCGACGAATTGCAATTGGTGGAAGTATGGCTGGCAAAAAGAGCATTCGCTGCAGTAGGTGAGATTGGCCTGGATTTTTATTGGGATACAACTTTTGTACCCCAGCAATATGCGGCCTTCAGAAAGCAGATAGAACTGGCATTACAATACCAACTCCCCATTGTAATTCACACACGTAATGCCATGGCCGAAACCATAGCAATGATTAAGGAATATGCATCACAAGGCTTGACCGGCATTTTTCACTGCTTTAGTGGCAACTACGATGATGCAGCTGCAATAATTGACCTGGGATTTTATTTGGGTATTGGCGGTGTGGTTACCTATAAAAACTCCGGATTGGCAGAAGTTATTGAAAAAGTAGACTTAAAGCACCTGGTATTAGAAACCGATGCGCCATATTTAACACCTGTACCGTTCAGGGGAAAGCGCAATGAAAGCAGTTATTTAAAGTATATAGTTGAAAAGCTGGCTGGGATAAAAAATGTATCTGCCGATGCAGTTGCTGCCATAACAACTGCTAATGCTGAAAAAATATTCGGCTTATAAACGTTGATACTGTATTTTTGCCGTCCGTTAAAAAATGGAGACGTGTCCGAGTGGTTGAAGGAGCACGCCTGGAAAGTGTGTATAGGGGAAACTCTATCAAGGGTTCGAATCCCTTCGTCTCCGCATGAAAGAAGAAAAATTCTTTGTCTACATCCTTCAGAGCCTGAAGGATTTTTCTTTTTATGTAGGTCAATGCAATGATCTGGATTAGCGTATGAGTAAGCATTATGAAGGGATGAGTAGGTATACCGCATCAAAAAGACCATGGCGTTTGGTTTATTTTGAGATGTATGAAAGCAGGGGTGAGGCTCTAAAGAGAGAGAAACAAATAAAAAACATGAAGAGTAAGGTTTACATCCAAAATCTTATTCAAAATCGGAGCATAGTCCGGGTGGTTGAATGAGTCCCGATACATCGGGAGAAAGTGTGTATACTCGAAAGGGTATCATCCCGATGAGTCGGGAGGAATCTCTCACTCTCTGCATAAAAGAAGAAAAATTCTTTGTCTACATCCTTCAGCGCCTGAAGGATTTTTATTTTAATAGCCCGCATTAAATTTTATTGTTACAGCTCCGTATTTTGTTTTTGATATTGAGAACGGGTAAGCGCTGTATTCGATAACGCCTTATAGCCACCTTTGATATTTACAATATTAGTAAATCCATTTGCTTTTAATATAGATGCTGCAATTACCGAACGGTATCCTCCAGCACAATGCAAATAATACTTTTCGTTCTTATTCAGCTTATGCATATTCTGGTTAATGAAATCCAATGGAAAATTTTTAGCACAGGCAAGGTGTTCGGTATCATATTCACTTTTACGCCGTACGTCCAGTAAATTAATGTTGCCCTTTTCTTTTATGCGGAGGCTGGCAAATTGCTCTGCCGAACACTCGTCTAAGGTATCCGGTTTGTTACGGGCTTCCTTCCACGCCATAACGCCTCCTTTTAAATAGCCCAGGGTATTATCAAATCCTACCCTCGAAAGTCTTATTACGGCCTCTTCCTCACGGCCCTCATCAGCTAGCAAAACAATGGGTTGCTTTAAATTGGTAATTAAAGTACCAGCCCAGGGTGCAAAATTATCATCCAGGCCAATGAAAATTGAACCGGGCAAATGTGCTGTTGCAAAAGCCTGGTTGTTTCGGGTGTCTAATACCATTACGTGGGTATCTTTTAAAATCGTTTGAAGGTCTTTTACCGTTAGAGGTTTTGCACCAACGCTGACTATTTCATCAATGCTTTTTAAGCCACCACCAATATTCATTAGTACATTATGCGGAAAATATTGTGGTGGTTCAATCAGTCCGTCAATAACTTCTTTGATAAATTCTGCTTTGGTCATATTGGCTCTCAGCGCATAGTTAAATTGTTTTTGATGCCCCAGCGTATCTGTCGTTTCTTTACTCATGCTTTTACCACATGCACTGCCGGCCCCATGCCCTGGATAAACAATAACATCGTCAGCCAATGGCATAATTTTTTTTCGCAACGAATCAAAAAGCTGACCGGCTAGGTATTCAGCAGTAATTTCTGCTTTTAGTTTTTGTACCAGGTCGGGCCGGCCCACATCGCCTAAAAACAATGTGTCTCCGGTAAAGATGGCGTGGTCTTTCCCGTTTTCATCTATCAGTAAATAGGTAGTTGATTCCATGGTATGGCCCGGTGTATGCAATATTTTAATTTGTACACCACCCAGTTTTAAAACTTCGCTATCCTTTGCAATATGGGCATCATATGCAGGCGAAGCTGTAGGGCCAAATACAATTGTTGCACCGGTTTTTTTGGCCAGGTCTACATGGCCACTTACAAAATCTGCATGAAAATGTGTTTCCAAAATATATTTTATTACCGCACCATCTTTTGCTGCTCTTTCTGTATAAGGTTTTGTTTCCCTCAGCGGATCAATAATGGCAGCTTCGCCATCGCTTTCAATGTAGTATGCCGCTTCTGCAAGGCAGTTGGTATAGAGTTGTTCAATTTTCATGATAAGAATATTATTAAGTATGATTTAGTGGTTACAATCAGTAGCAAACATTTTTTAAAGTCAATAGTTTCCAAAAGATATGAGGTCAAATTTCCTTTTTGACGCAATGGTATAAAATGATGAGTATTATAATGGCTGCTGATATTCATCAGTAAAAATGAATACCAAGATCGCTGATTAGATTCATCAGTTTTGCTGACGGCCATCTTTGTTTTACCCTTGTTGTAATGTTACTTTTAAAAATAAAATAAAGAGGATAAGGCAGGGCGAAAATAATGGGCAATATTAAAATTGCCTTTCTGAAAGCCACAGTAAGAAAAGAAAATTGCGGCTGCAATATTGCCGTACAATCAGCAGGTTAATTCACTGCTTAATCAACCCTGCCGCCCCGGGTGGCAGGGTATTTTTTGACCTTTTAAATTTTTAAGTCATGAAAACAAATAGCTTCTTTACAGCGCTGCTGATATTTTTATTAGCAGGTTGCAGCAGTTCAAAAATTACTTCCTCATGGATCGCAACGGGGGCAGAAGGAAAAAAATTCAATAAAATAATGGTGGTGGGCCTGATAAAAGAATCTGACCGAACCGAACGGGAACGTATGGAGCAACACATGATCGGCGATTTGAAAGACCTTGGATATGATGCGGTATCTGCTTATGAAGTATATGGACCCAAGGCATTTGATAATCTTGATGAAACTGCAGTATTGGAAAAATTAAAAAACAGTAATGTTGATGCGGTAATAACCATAGTATTATTGAATAAAGAAAAAGAAACTTTTTATAAACCGGGTACTATCATGCGCACCCCTTATGCCAACAGGTACAACAGGTTTTGGGGATATTATACCACCATTTACGACCGTATTTACACACCTGGTTATTATGAAACCACCACCAAATATTTCTGGGAAAGTAATTTGTACGATCTTACTTCAAAAGAATTATTATACTCTGTGCAAACCCAATCTTTTGATCCGGCATCATCCGAATTGCTGGCACATGAATACGGCAAAATGATTGTGGCTAATATGGTGAAAAAAGCAGTGATCAGTAAAAAATAAAAATTTTCCGGAGCCAGTTTGCAGGTAGTTTTTTAACAGGCACAAATATGTTTTGGCAGGCGGTATAAATTTTTTATATCGCCTGTTAATTTTTTTACTGCATTCTTTTGTAGTCCTGATTTTTATTTTCTGCCCTCCCAAAAACTAATAGGCAACTAAAAAATTGGTACAGTTATTGTCTGTGGGGTTGCCGAAGATTATGGCTTTTAAAGGCAACTAACCGTGTTGCTATTTTATATACTAACTAAACTATAAACACAAGCATTATGAAAAAGCAAATTATTTTAATTGCTGTTGCAGTATTATTTTTAATTTCTACTGCCGGCGCACAAAGTATGGGCCGCAGTTATAACACTGCACTGGGTGTAAAATTATTAGATGGAGCAGGTATTACGTTAAAACATTTTATCAATGAAAGAGATGCCCTGGAAGGTATTGGCTTCTTTTGGAACCAGGGTACCCGTATTACTGGCCTTTATGAATTGCACTATGACATCAATGGAGCACCGGGACTAAAATGGTATATTGGCCCGGGTGCACATTTGGGGTTTTACAATACAAAGTATGGCAATGGTAGTTTTGCTGGAATTGATGGTGTTTTAGGCCTTGATTATAAAATAAATCAAGCCCCTTTAAACCTTTCTTTAGACTGGCAACCTTCTTTTGAGTTTGGTACCGGCCGGGGATTTACAGGAAGCTGGGGAGGCCTTGGTGTAAGGTATACTTTTTAAAAAATAAGGGTGGCAGGTGGAAAAGATCATTCTCACACCAGTATCTTTTCCATCTGCATACTTCTGCTACCTTTAATTAAAAATAGTGTGTGCACAAATTGTTGTTGGTAAAACCATTCCCTTGCCTGCAAGCTGTTCTCAAAATTAATATACGGGTGCTGTAATTTATGGTAATCGCCACCTACCAAAACCACTGCCTTCCATTTATAATTGCCAATAACATTAATTATTGATTGGTGCTCCTGCAAGCTTTCAGTGCCTAATTCCATCATACCGCCTAACAGTAATACTTTTTCATCGCCTTCCATTTTTGCAAAATTTTCTATCGCCGCTTTCATGCTGGTGGGGTTGGCATTGTAAGCATCTAAAATTATTTTGTTGCTGCCTTTTTCTATTAATTGTGATCTGCTGTTAGATGGCGTATAATTTTCCAACGCTGCTTTAATTTTGTCATCGGTAACAGTAAAATATTTTCCTACTGCCACAGCGGCTAATACATTCGGTAAATTATATTCCCCTACCAACTGTGTTTTTATAGTATTAATAGCAGCGCCCTTGGTTACTACTACTTCCAAAAAGCCGGTACTGTTTTTTACCTTGCCAGTAATTTCGGCGTTGTGGGTTCCGTAAGTTTTAATGGCAGCAATACCTTTGCTCATGTCAATTAAATAATCATAGTCATTCATTATAAAAGCGGTGCCATTATTGGCCCGTAAATAATCGAACAGCTCACCTTTGCCTTTTCTCACCCCTTCCACCCCGCCAAAGCCTTCTAAATGGGCTTTGCCACAGTTGGTGATTAAACCATGGGTGGGCAAAGTAAATGCGCAATAACTTTCAATTTCTTTTTGATGATTGGCACCCATTTCAATCAGTGCAATTTCGGCATCAGCTTTTACTTTTAAAATAGTTAGCGGTATGCCAATATGGTTATTTAAATTTCCTTCGGTGGTATAAGTTTTATAAGTAGAATTTAAAACTTCGTGCAATAATTCTTTGGTAGTGGTTTTGCCGTTACTTCCTGTAATTGCAATAAAGGGAATGGTAAATTGTTGCCGGTGGTGTTTAGCCAATAATTGCATGGTGGTTAAAACGTCGTCCACCTCAATCAATCTTTCATCGGTAAAATTTGCAGGCTCGTCAATGATGGCGTATGCGGCACCGGTATCCAATGCTTTTTGTGCAAAAAGGTTGCCATTAAAGTTGGGTCCTTTTAAAGCAAAGTACAAATCGTTTTCTTTTAATTTCCTGGTATCGGTTTGCACAGAGGGGTGTGCTAAAAATATCTTATAGAGTTGCTCCATTTGCATATTTCAAAAATACTATAGAAGAGGGTAATAAATAAAATAAAAAACTCCCCCCAACAAT
>Ga0302164_10000443_pt1 | contig 14105 bp, 15 predicted proteins | sample I_Fen_E3_1_FD_193500 | JGI IMG/M metagenome (GOLD analysis project Ga0302164, IMG submission 193500) | Peat permafrost microbial communities from Stordalen Mire near Abisko, Sweden - I_Fen_E3_1 | ecosystem: Environmental > Terrestrial > Soil > Wetlands > Permafrost | place: Sweden: Abisko...
ATATTCTGGCCGGGTAATTACATGTCCCGCTCAATGAGCCTTTATTCTCTATTTAAAACCACAACTTATTTTGTAAACAATTATTTTTTATTAAGATGTTTTATTTCACATTTTCGCAAAGCATTTCATCCCCTCCAAGTCCATTATAAATTACTTCTGTGTTGGTAAATGCATTTCCTATAAATGCCTGGTAAATAAAAATATTTCCCGACAATAAATAACATTTACCATCACCTTCCTGTGTTTTATAGGCAATTTTGCCGGTTCTGTTGCGGCCGGTAACTATACCCGAAATAGCATTTCTTTCTATGGTCCAACCGTCTTGGGTAAGTACCGCTTTAATTGCCTTTGCATTATAAGATGGACCATATTTTTTATCAAATCCCTCAGTAAGTATTTTTTCCAGCGATGCATCTTTTACCACAGGAGCAGGCAATTTTCGCGTTTTTAAGGCAGTAGCTTTGTTGGCCTTTGATATGCCTTTTATCTTTTCTTCAGAACCATATTTATCTACCAGTTCGTTACATTTTTTTAAAGCATCTGCACATTCAGGAATTTCAGGAAACACTTGTTGTGCTGCCTCCCAATAAGCTTTGATGCCTTGTATTTTATAGTAGGGTTGTTTCCAGTCGCTAGCATCCCCGCCTGAAGGGTCGTTAATTTCCAAACCAACCGTGTTAATTTCCCTGTTAAGCGGAATATCAGCCGAGCTTTTCATTTCGTTAGCTAACATGCTGTAATAATTGTCCTTAGCCCGTTCCTTAAATGCGGCCAAAATATCTTTCCTGTCTAAAATGCTTTTAACTAAAGCTTTAAAATCATTAATATCTTTTTCCTCACTGGGTATTGTTCTGTGAAAGCAATCTGTTAAATCATTATTCATGGCAGCAATAGCCGAACGCATTTGATTCCGGGCTTTTATTGCATCTGCTTCTTTATTGGCATTATTATCCTTAACAGCCTGTTTATTTTCAATTTCGGCTTTCCATTTTTTTAATTCTTCCTCCATGGAAGCGGTATTATAAGCGGCATCTTTTTGCTTTACATCCGCCAGAGCTTTTTCTGCGTTACTAATCTGAGTTGGTCCACCCGAACCTTTTTTAAGGAACTCAATTTGTCTCCAAAATACCGTTACTTCCATTTTTGCGGGTCCTTTATAATTTGCATCCTGGGCTTTTGGCGCAATAGAAATTGATACCATTGCTGTAAGCAGAATTATTTTTTTCATTATTGTAAAATTTGTATCGCACAAAACTAAAACCCACTGATACTGTTTTAATTTTCATTTTATATTTGAAACCATTTGTTTCATATTTGCAGCAAAGCAAAAAAAGTACAAAAGAAATTTACAAATCACTTGTGCAATAAATTACTACGCTGGTGAAATGAAATAATATACCAGTCAAATCAGCCATTAATTACCCGTACTAACAAATAGTTTAGCAGTGCTGTTTAAAACAGTTGCGATTTATACCTGACAGATGACGGTAAATACCATCGATAAAAAAACCTTTGCACTATTAGATGAAAATACAAAACCTGTTGCACGGTTGCAGTATACTTCCAGCGCCTTTGACGATGCTTTGATTGAAACAGAAGAAAAGTTTTTGCTGAATTGTATTGCCACCGGTATTTGGGTAACGCATTTGTGCACAGAAAACACACTAAAAATAAAATCAAAAATTAGGGTGGAAACAGGGGGTATAATTTCAGTAGGGGTTTCAGGAAAAAAAAAGAAATACTTCTTTAAAAAATCTACCGGGTGGAAGTTGCGATTTTTTCTCAGTAATAAAGATGGCGAAGACTTACTGACTATTATTCCTCATGTAAACTGGGTAAAAGAATCGCACGATTTCAATTTACAATTGAATGAAGATTTTGAAAAAGAATGTGACGCTTTTCTTATCTTACAGGCATTGCACTGTGCTAACTGCAGCCTGAGTATGATGACCGGGGGAGATGTGCCGGCTTTAATTAGTGTATAACATTTTGCACCATTTATGATAATGAAAATCTTATACGTAAAAATTGTTTTTTTAGCACTTATATTAGTTACATCCACAGCATATTCACAAAGCGATTGTAAGTGTAATATATTCGACGCTTTACAGCAAGCCGGAAAATCTAAAGCAGAAATTTACGCAGAGGTAATTAAAGAGAAAAGTAAAATATGCCAGGCAATAGCAGCAGAGTTAAGTGGTGAGATAGCAATGTTGAAAATAAACAATTTAGACTCGGCAGAAATTTATTTAATAAAAGCCGAAGAATTGTACAAAAAATCAGGCTGTACCGAAGGGGTTTTAATGAATACTTATAAACAACGGTTTCAGGTATACTGGAGCAGATCAGATTTCCCTAATGCCCAGGAGTACGCGTTAAAATTTTTGCGCAGTGCCGAGCTGGAAAATAATACCTATCAGCAAGCTATGGCAAATACCATGATTGCAATTACTTTTTACAAAACCAATCAATTTGATAAGGGAGTTGGTTTCACTGATAAAGCTGCAGAACTTTTGCCAACCATTTCTGATCTGCATAAAAAGCAAAACATACTCTATTTTTTGTCTGTTCGGTATATGACACATTACCTAAACACGCAATCTAAGTCAAGTATTGAAAAATCTTTAAAGTACAATTTGCAGCATCTGGCGTTATCAAAAGAACTAAAAGATACTACTCAATTTTCCAGGAGTTATTTTAATCTTTCAGGTACCGAAGAGGAAAGCAAAAACTGGAATAAGTCCATGGCTTATTTAGATAGCGGCTATCTGTTCATCGACAAAACCGATTCAATTGATTTATATGACTACCATGTAAATAAAGCCAGCTTATTTTTAGAATTAAAAAATTATAAAGCGGCCAGTTTGTATGCAGATTCAGCACTTTTTTTTGTGTTAAAAACAGCTCATGAGACTGATATGGCTGTATGCTATAACCTCATTTCAAGAATAGCAAAAGCAAAGGGAGACTATAAAAGGGCATTTGAATATTCCGAACTTGAAAAAGTGATTAAAGATTCCATAAGCAACGTAGATAAAACACAAGCAGTTGCCGAAATAGAAAAAAAATATAATCAGGCTAAAAACGAAAACACCATAAAAGATCTTGATACAAAAAAACAACTCTATCTTTTTTTGGCAATAACTGGTTTACTTACGGCATTGGCTATTGGCTTCTTCCTTCGTCAACAATCATTAAAGCACAAAAAAAACATTCTTGAAACAGAGCAACGGCTTAACAGGGCAAGAATGAACCCTCATTTCTTTTTTAATGCTTTAACTACACTACAAAAATTTGCGCTGCGGGAAAATGATGGCCAGGCCATGGCAAGTAACCTTTCCAGGTTTAGTAATATTATGAGGGATACATTAGAAAGTACTTATAAGGAGTATGTAACCATTGAACAGGAAATGGATTTTTTAAATGAATACTTAGAGGTGCAAAAAATCCGCTTCCCTCAAACATTCAGTTATGAAGTGATGGCCGATCAAGATTTGGATATTGATGAGCTGCAAATACCTGCCATGATCATACAGCCTTTTGTTGAAAACAGTATTGAACATGGCTTTGTTGGTGTGGATTATCCGGGAAAAGTAACAGTGAATTTTACTTCAGAAAAGAAAGAATTGCTGATACAAATAACCGATAACGGAAAAGGATTGCTTACAACAGCAAAAGAAAATAACGAACACATCAGCCGCGCCAGCCAGATCATTAAAGACAGGATATATTTACTGAATATTAAATTAAAAACAAAAGCTGGCTTTAGTATAGATAATAACAGCACTGGCAATGGGGTAACAGTGAAAATACATTTACCCTTATTATACAAAGATTTAAAAAATGCATAAAGCATGAAAATATTAGTGGTAGATAACGAAAAAGAAATCAGGCTAATATTAAAAGACATGGTAGCCAGCTGTGATAATGGCCTGCATACAATTGAAGAAGCTGATGGGGTGGCAAGTGCTTTTGCCAGCATACATTCTTTTAGGCCGGATATTGTTTTATTGGATGTAGAGATGAACGACGGTACCGGTTTCGATTTATTAAAACAAATACCGAATCCGTCTTTTCAATTGATATTTACTACAGCACATAATCAATATGCCATTCAAGCCATCAAGTGGAGTGCTATTGATTATTTATTGAAGCCTATCGATCCTTTGGAATTAAATGTTAGTCTACAAAAGGCAAAAGAAAATATCAGCAACCAGCTTTTGCAAAAACAACTGGCCGTATTGATGCAGCAGTTTACTGTTAAATCGCAAACAGACAGGCAAATTGTAATTAAGGATATCGACAAAACTTATTTTATTAAAATGAGTGATATCCTTTATTGCGAAGCAGAGGGGTCTTATACCAAATTTTATCTCTGCAACAGTGAACCAATTTTTGTATCCCGAAATTTGCGTCATTATGAAGAGCTTTTGGAACCAGCAGGCTTTTTTCGTACCCACCATTCGTGTTTAGTTAATCCTGCAAAAATTAAAATTTATGACCGTAAAACCGATTGTGGTACTTTAATACTGGAAGGCGGGCATACAGTTCCCGTATCGCAACGTAAAAAAGATTTTGTATTGCAGTTGCTGGAAAAAAGGTAATCGCTGATTTCTTATTAAAATAGGCAATACCTTTGAAAGGAAAATCAACCGCTATGTCTTCCATATTATTTGAAATAAAAAGCAATGTTGCTTACATTACTTTAAACCGTCCTGAAAAATTCAATTCATTTAACCGGGAAATGGCTTTGCAGTTGCAGGCCTGCCTAGATGAATGTGCCAGTGTACCCGATGTGCGGTGCGTATACATTACCGGCGCTGGTAAGGCATTTTGTGCCGGGCAGGATATTAGTGAACTGGTTGGCGACAATAAAATCGAGATCAAACAAATTTTAAGCGAACATTACAATCCCATTGTAAAACGGATAAGGAATTTACCCAAGCCCGTAGTTTGCGCTGTTAATGGTGTTGCCGCAGGCGCAGGAGCCAACATTGCTTTATGCTGTGATATAGTGGTGGCAACAGAAAGCGCCTCTTTTATGCAGGCATTCAGTAAAATTGGTTTGATACCGGACAGTGGTGGTACTTATACTTTGCCACGATTAATTGGATGGCAAAAAACAAGTGCTTTAATGATGACGGGTGATAAAGTAAGCGCTGCAGATGCAGAAAAAATGGGTATGATTTACAAAGTATTTGCCAATGAAATTTTTGAAGAAGAAAGTAAGAAGATAGCGACTACGTTATCGCAAATGCCTACTAAATGCTTAGCATATACGAAACATGCTTTGAATCATTCATTCAGCAATTCATGGGAAGAACAATTGTTGCTGGAAGATGAGTACCAGCAAAAAGCAGCATTAACGAATGACTATACTGAAGGCATCAATTCATTTTTAGAAAAGAGAATGCCCAGATTTAAAGGCCAATAATTAATAATCATTAATTAATAATTATTATGTATTCTCCGCAGCAGGTTGTTACACATATGATGGAAAACGATTTGTTTTCGCAGTGGTTAGGAATTGAAGTAATTGAAGTAAAAGAGGGGTACAGTAGAATACAGATGACCGTAAGAAAAGAGATGATCAATGGTTTTGGTATTGTGCATGGCGGCATTGCATTTTCTTTGGGCGACAGTGCTTTTGCATTTGCCTGTAATAACCGCAATGTGCTATCGGTGGCATTAGATACTGCTATCAATTTTATTAAACCTGTTCATGTTGGCGATGTATTAACCGCTGAAGCTAAAGAATTACATAATGGCAAATCAACAGGGCTTTATCACATCACTATCACTAATCAAAAAGAACATGTAGTGGCCATATTTAAAGGCACTTGTTACAGAACCGGTAAATCTTTATTATGATCTATTCTTTTAAAAATATGATTCCGGTTGTGAATGAGTCGTCATTCATTCACCCGCAAGCGGTCGTTACAGGAAACGTAATCATTGGTAAAGATTGTTACATTGGCCCTGGCGCAGCACTGCGTGGCGATTGGGGGCAGATCATTATTGAAGATGGTTGTAATGTACAGGAAAATTGTACGATACACATGTTTCCCGGTGTAACAGTAATTTTAAAAGCAGGTGCTCATATTGGCCACGGTGCAGTTATTCATGGCGCCACCATTGGTAAAAATTGTTTGGTAGGTATCAATGCTATAATAATGGACAATGTTGTTTTAGGCGATGAATGTATTGTGGGTGCATTAAGTTTTATTAAAGCCGATGAACAGTTTGATGCAAGAAGTTTAATTGTAGGTAACCCTGCAAAAAAGATTAAAGATGTAAGTGATGAAATGATAGCCTGGAAAACTGAAGGCACCAAACTATACCAGCAATTGCCAAAAGATATGATGGCGAATTTTAAACCCTGCGAACCGTTAAGAGAAATTTCTGAAAATCATCATCTCCAATCTGATGGTTACAAAACCTGGCGACAATCCAGGCAATAATATTGATGTTGCTATTTTTTCAGGTCAAAATAATCGGTGGCTTGGGGAACTCCATCAAGCCGGTAACTTTTAACAGATTTATATGTACCGCTGTTGCACGCACATTTGTTATCAAAAGTTGTGATCTCGGTTATCCGGTACTCTTTACTTGTATTGGGTATCTTAATAATCCAGTCTCTATCAAATGCTACATTTTGTGAAAACCCGCTGTAAATGGTATCTGCCTGGTTGTAGTAGGTGTACACAAATACACTATCTAGTTTTTGATCAAACTTTCCATTGGCAACATACTTAGTAAAAAGTACCGTATCAATATCTGCAGCTTTGTAGTTGATAAACCTGATGTTGAAAGTTTGACTTCCGCAATAAGCTTTGCAACATGCCTGCAGCATAAAACCGGCAGTTACTGCAACAACCAATACAATTAAAATTTTAGAAGGTTTCATATAGTTTAAAAGATGATTCCGCAAAAGATATAATTGCTGCTTATGTCAAATAAAGCATTAAATTATTCCGGCGCTTTCCAAACAATTCTTTCTTTGGTTTTCTCTTTTGCAAAATCCGGTAACTTACCATCGCCCCTTCCGGTAATACCACCATCCGGGTGGCCCAGCAGTGTACCTGTACTATCGTATAATTCATTAAAAAAATCGCAGCAGGGCATATTTACATAATATACTTTATTCCCTTTGTATTCGTATTCCACCACACTTCTGGGCTGCTCACTCTTATCCATTTTTTTATACCCGTCAATCCGCTTTTGTATTGCAACAGGTACAGTTTGTTTTACATCCGTAACCGGTACTGTTTTTTTTACTTTCTTTTTTTGAACCGTAACCGATGCAGGCTGTTTTGTTTTCTTTTTTTGAAAAGAAGAACAGGCCACAATAACAATCAACAGGAAGAGTAATTTTTTCATACCGGTGTTTATTTTGTAATTGCAAATGTAATACCAAAGAAGAGTTTATACATTGGGCGTGTTATTATTTGTGTTAATCTTTATCAGGCCGCATATTATTGCATCAGCTGGCTACCCCATTAATTGTGTTACCTTTGCCTTCAGATGGAAAAATCAAATTTTGTAGACCAGATCAGGATATTTTGCCGCAGCGGGCATGGTGGTGCAGGCAGCAAGCATTTTATGCGCAATAAACTTACTGCCATGGGCGGCCCCGATGGTGGCGATGGCGGCCGTGGTGCCCATATTATTTTAAAAGGCAACAGCCAGTTGTGGACCTTATTGCACTTGCGGTATTTTAAAAATGTACTGGCAGAAGACGGGGAGAATGGCAGCAAGAATAACAGCACCGGTAGTTTTGGTAAAGATATTATTATTGAAGTGCCATTAGGTACAATAGCCAGGGATGAAGAGACCAATACCGTGGTGGCTGAAATTTTAGAAGACGGACAGGAAATTATTATTGCCAAAGGCGGCCGTGGTGGCTTAGGCAACAGCAATTTTAAAACGGCTACCAACCAGGCACCCGAATATGCACAACCGGGCGAAACAGGTGAAGAAGGCTGGAAAATACTGGAATTAAAAGTATTGGCAGATGTTGGATTGGTGGGTTTTCCCAATGCAGGTAAATCAACTTTATTAAGCAGCATTACCGCTGCCAAACCTAAAATTGCCGATTACGCTTTTACCACTTTGGTGCCCCAACTGGGCATGGTGGAATACCGCGACGGCAAAAGTTTCTGCATTGCCGATCTGCCTGGCATTATTGAAGGTGCTGCCGAAGGCAAGGGCCTCGGACATCGTTTTTTACGGCATATCGAGCGCAACTCCATCTTATTATTTTTAATTCCTGCCGATAGTAAAGACCATAAAAAAGAATTTGAAATTTTGCATAAAGAACTGGAAGAATACAATCCGGAAATGCTGCAAAAAGATTTTGTAATTGCAATAAGCAAAAGTGATATGCTGGATGATGAATTAAAAACTGCTATTGAAAAAGAGCTGCCGCAAAATATTCCACATATTTTTATCTCCTCAGTAACTCGCCTGGGTTTACAGGAATTAAAAGACCTGCTTTGGAAAACATTAAATACAACAAAGTGATTCTGCCGAAGATAAGTGGTAAATAAATTTTACCTTCACTGCATTATATCCTCTGCCAAAACCGGCAGGGGATTTTTTTAAACCTTATTTTATCTTGAGCCAGGTTTTCAAATATATCAGGCAATTTTATCAAAAAGAATTTAACCTGTATTATTTTCTGTTGATCCTGTTGTTGCTGGGCGCAGTCATCTATTTAAATTACTGGCATTTTTTAGAGCTCCGCTACGCTGCAGGTAGCCCAACAAAATGGGGCAATTTCCTGGGCTATTACCTGTTGTACTTTATTCCCTTTGCAACAGCCTTTTTTTTACAGTTGCTTTTTTTTAAAGACTGTAGTTATTACAACAGCTACTGGTTCTGGATCATTCTTTTTCTGGCGCCTGCATTTTTTTCTTTTCGTGTAAATTTCGATTGGCAGGAAGCTCACATAAGCAAAATATGGACCGGTGATGCATTGCAATTTTGGCTGCGCTGTATTAACTGGGTAGTTCGTGTACTGGTACTGTTAATACCGGTGTTTGTCATCTGGTTTATAAAAGACAGGACCAATCAGCCATTTTATGGCAGTAAAGCTTTAGGTAGTATCAGGCCTTACCTTATCATGCTGCTCATCATGGTTCCATTAATTGTGCTTGCCAGTACACAAAAAGATTTTTTACACATGTACCCCAAAGCAAAATTTTTAACAGGGTTACAAGTGGGGCATCAAACATGGCGGTATATAGTATACGAGCTGTGTTATGGTTTTGATTTTGTAAGTATCGAATTTTTCTTTCGCGGTTTTTTAATTTTATCGCTACTGAAAATTTGTGGTACACATTGCATTATACCTATTGCCTGTTTTTACTGCACCATACATTTGGGCAAACCAATGGGAGAGGCCATCAGTAGTTTTTGGGGCGGCCTGCTTTTAGGCATTATAAGTTATAATACCGGCAGCGTTTGGGGCGGCCTGATAGTACACCTGGGTATTGCCTGGTTTATGGAAATTGGCGGATGGCTGGGGGCGTTGTTTAAAAGATAAAATTGCCTGCAGCTATTGCCAATTTTACGGAAGAAAATCTGCTGCAGATTCAAAAACTACATTTATCTTTCCATTATTACCGAAGCTGCCCTTCAAACAAAAAAAGGGTCTTATACATAAAAAACAATGCGGAAACTAACCAGCCTTTGCGTGCTTTTACTCTTGCTGGCACAGCATTTCAGCAGTATTTTTGTAGCTATTGGATGAAAACAATTTTCACCATATCATTATGCTTTCTTTTAACTACCCTACTCTGCTCCTGTCCTTACAGCTCGCAATATGTATTAGACGAAAGCCCCAACATTTATGTAGAAGATGATTTATTAGGCAGCTGGGCCACGTTTGTAAAAAAACCTGTTAGTGGTAGAGAAGAACCTGTAAAACTGATCCTCTCCAAAAGAAATGATACCGAATACAATATTTCCTTTACCGGAAAATTAGACGAACTGAAACCTTTTAAATTAGTATATAAAGATTCGGTTAATGGCACTGCATTTATGAGCACTGTTGCCGGCAGGCAGTTTTTAAATATCACCATCAAAGGCAGTAATTATATTGCCGAATTAAAATTAAAAGATGGCAACCTTTCCCTGTTACCATTAGTAGAACATTTTACAGGTAAGCTGATACAGAATAATGCTGAACTGAGAAACTGCGTGGAGTTTCATTACAAAACCCGTGTACATGCCATGTATGATGATGATTTTTGCCTGAAAGAAATGGTGCGGGTGAATTGAGACATGGTCTGACGCCTCGTCTGACCATGATACGTCAGACCATCTTTTAGTTGTAAATTGCCCTACTAAACCAACGATTGTATGCCACTAAGTAAGATTGCCGGTATTGGCTATTACGTTCCTAAAAACGTTTTTACCAATAATGACCTTAAAAAATATATGGATACCAGTGATGAATGGATACAGGAACGCACCGGTATACAGGAACGCCACTATGCCCATCGTACCGAAGAAACCACTACCACCATGGGCGTGGCTGCCGCCACCATTGCTATTGAAAGAGCTGGCATTACCCCACAGGATATTGATTTTATTGTTTTTGCTACCCTAAGCCCCGACTATTATTTTCCCGGCTGCGGCGTTTTATTGCAACGTGCCATGAAGATGAAAGAGATTGGCGCTCTGGACGTACGTAATCAATGCAGTGGTTTTTTATATGCCCTTTCTGTTGCCGACCAGTTTATTAAAACAGGCATGTATAAAAATATTTTAGTGGTGGGTAGTGAAAAACATTCTTTTGGTTTAGACTTTAGTACAAGAGGCAGAAACATCTCCGTTATTTTTGGCGATGGCGCGGGTGCCGTAGTATTGCAACCTGCCACCAAAGAGGGCCAGGGTATCTTAAGTACGCATTTGCATAGTGATGGTGAAAGTGCAGAAATATTAGCCATGTACAACCCTGGTACACATGCTAACCATTGGATGCAACATAAAGTAGCGGATTTTGATACTGCAGAAATGGGTGAAATGTTTATGAGTCATGCCATGATTGATAACGCACAGAATTTTCCCAATATGGACGGGCCAGCGGTTTTTAAAAAAGCCATTATAAAATTTCCGGAAGTAATTATGGAAGCGCTTGCTGCAAACGGTTTACAAACCACTGATATTAATATGCTTATTCCCCACCAGGCCAATTTGCGCATTGCACAATTTGTACAACAAAAACTAAAATTATCTGATGCGCAGGTGTACAACAATATTCAAAAATACGGTAACACCACAGCGGCATCGGTACCCATTGCTTTGTGCGAAGCCTGGGAGCAGGGCAAAATAAAAGAAGGCGATTTGGTTTGCCTGGCGGCGTTTGGCAGTGGCTTTACCTGGGCCTGTGCATTGCTGCGCTGGTAAATTCGTGTACACATTTTTGTTTATAACGAGGTTGGGTTACCTGTTAAACGGATACTCATTGACCCAATGAAAACCCCTGTTTACCAACCGGAACCTGTTTTCATCAAAACGTTTTAATTTAATAAACAACGAGTCGTTTTTCATTTTACCGCTAAGTGTTAAGTAAGCGGTATCTTTTGTATAATTGAATTGCATTTTATTCAGCGTATCCCAGTTCGGAAATACCGTTGCCGTTTTGGTTACGGTATCAATTTTAAAGTTATAGTTTCGGGTGGTATCGTTATTTAAACGGATGGCAGCATAATTTTCCCGTTGTATAATTATTCTTTCCCAGCGTGTGGTATCGGTATCCAGTGGCGGAATGGTATCATTGTTTCTCCTGAAAGTTTCGGTATAATAAATACCATAAAGCGGCGGTTTAGGCGCTTTATCTCCGTATAGCTTTTGCCCATCTATGGCTTCAGCAAAAGAAGTCCATAAAATAAAGGTGATAAACAACAGTTTTAATGTAACCATGCTGTACCGCAATACCTTATTGGTATAAGGCAAACCGATATTTGCAGCAGATGTTGATCTGTTTAAGATAAAAAAGTCAACCAACCGCTTACCATCTTTCACTAATAAGAACAGGCACATTAAAATGGTATTGAAAGAAAGTAATTTTACCGGTACATCATAACCAATATTGATCATAAATACATTGGTCATTACACCTAGGCATACCAGTGCGCCAATGGTACTGGTTCGCCTGAACAACAATAATATCCCCGCCAGTAATTCTGCAATGCCGGTAAAATAATTATAGCTGGCAGAGTAGCCCATATAGGTCCACGCAAGGCCCATTGGCGATGACTCTCCATAAGGCTGCACCAGCCTGCCTAAAAAGGGAAACGGAAACTGCAGTTTGATCACTTTAAATAAGCCATAACTAACCATCGTGTAAAAAAGATAATACCGTATCAATACCCGTATCCAGTAATACAATGTAGTGTAGTTAATTCTTTTCCTGTCCAGCAACGACCATACAATGGTGCCAATAACGGTAAGTACAATGCCAAAAAACCAAAGTATATAATCGTAGGTAGTATCGCCACTACCATTGGTAAACACCGTAATGGCATCTTTGTAACCAAAAAAAGTTTTGGCAAACCATGGAATAAAAGAGTGCAGTTGGTTATTAAGCCATTCATACAACAGATTAATTGCCGGTAATTCATTGTTGGGGGTAAAAAAGATATAGATCGCAAAGTAGAGGCAGCAAAAACGAAACAATAATTTTTCGATACTACTCCATTTGTCAGAAGTTGTTGCTAAAGTTTGCATAAACAGGTTTTAGTTGCTTAAATATAAACGCTTTCCCTGAACTTTGCAATCATGCAACGTCGCTTTATCTATTTTATCAATCCTATATCGGGTACCAAAGGCAAATTTTTATTGTTAGAAGTCATTAAAAAAAGTACTGCTGAAAATAATATCCCTTTTGAAATCTTACATACCAATGCAGCAGGTGATTATAGTTACCTGCACCAGAAAATTGTAGCCGAAAAAATTACAGACGTTATTATTTGTGGTGGCGATGGTACGGTAAATCAAATTGCCAATGCATTACTGGGCGTGGATGTAAATGTGGGCATCATACCCATGGGCAGTGGCAACGGGCTGGCATTTGCGGCTAAGATTCCCAAACAAATAACTAAAGCGCTGGATATAGTTTTTAAAGGCAACGCTGTTTATATTGATAGTTTTTACATCAACAAAAAATTCAGCTGTATGCTATGCGGCCTGGGTTTTGATGCACAGGTGGCACAGGATTTTGCAAAGCAAAAAAAACGCGGGCTGGCTACTTATGTAAAACAATCCACTAAAAATTTTATTGGTGCAAAACCCTTTCCCTTTGGGCTATCGGTGAACGGTGATGCTTTTACCACCGAAGCATTTTTTATCAGCATTGCCAACAGCAACCAGTTTGGTAACAACTTTACTATTGCACCACAGGCCAGTTTACATGATGGTTTGCTGGATATTGTAATAGTAAATAAAATGAGTAAGCTGCGAATGTTATGGAATGTACTAAAACAAATACGTAAAGGAGAAGTGCGGCCGTACGAAGACAAAAAATACCACCGCACCGATATTGGCTATTTTCAAACCAAAAAATTAATTATCAAAAATCCGCAACAGGCGCCATTGCATATTGACGGCGATCCATCAGCAACTGCAGGTGAATTTGAAATTGAGATCATTGAAAAAGCATTCCGGTTATTAATGCCAGCATAAATAATTTATTTCAGTAACCGCAATATTTTTCTCACTTCACCCTGGTTATAATTATTGTAAAAAGAAGCAATCACATCTCTTTTTTCCCTGGCAGTTAAATGAAAATTAAGTGCAGCACCCTGTTCTTCATTTTCGGGCACGTACATAAAAGTAATGCGGTGTAATACCGAATCTAATCCATCATGCATATAACTGTACTGATCATTCTCTGCATAGTCTTGCAGTTTGTACCAATTGTGCTGCAGCATGGTGCCGGGCTTTATCAGTATATCCGTTATATCACCGCTTTCAAAAGGTTGTTGCCAGTTGTCTTTCATACGATCACGCAGCTGTAGTATAATTACACCGCCTGTGTTTTGCTGCAGCCAGCCTTTAAAATTTTCTATAAAACGCAGGGTGGTTTCTATTCCAAA
>Ga0302164_10000445_pt1 | contig 14096 bp, 12 predicted proteins | sample I_Fen_E3_1_FD_193500 | JGI IMG/M metagenome (GOLD analysis project Ga0302164, IMG submission 193500) | Peat permafrost microbial communities from Stordalen Mire near Abisko, Sweden - I_Fen_E3_1 | ecosystem: Environmental > Terrestrial > Soil > Wetlands > Permafrost | place: Sweden: Abisko...
TTAATTACCACATGGTAAAATGGATTTTTGTTTTTACTCAACCGGTTGAACAAAGATGACGGATCATGTAAAACGGTACAATTAAATTTTTCTACATCTTCAAAACTATGGTGAAAATAAAAATCCGTCATTTCTTCAACACCTGCAGAACTGAAGTATGCTTTTGTTCTTTGCCTTGCAGCAGCAATTGCGTTTTGTTTATAAAAATGTGAGTCAATGATATGTATTTCTCCCTGCAAAGTCAGGTATTCCATAGCTTCGGTAATAATATTGTTGAAAGAAGCAAAGTATTGTATAGATGCGGCAAAAATGATAATGTCAAAATTTGTATCCCACATTACTTCACTTTGCAAAGAGCCTTGTTTAAAATCAAGGTTAGGGATGTGATGAAAAACTCTTTTCGCCTGTTCCAATTCCGTTTCGTTAATATCGATACCCCTTACCTGCCCCGTTGTTACTGCTGCCAGTTGTGCAGATAGCCAACCGTTACCACAACCTACTTCAAGGATATCCGGTTCGCTTTGCCTGTGTAAAATGTATTGCAAAAGTTTTTTTAAAGACCTTTTTCTTATTTGCCATTCTTTATAGTAAGGATGTGTTTTGTGTATTACCGGAAGCGTAGCCACTTCTTCATCGGTATACATTCTGCCTTCAGTATTACGCAGGCGGATATATAACTGTTCAAATTCATCAGCAGGGTTGTATGTAATGATGGTACTCATACCTTTTTTGTAATTTTAAAAATAAAATTTTCTTCCAGCATATTTTTTTTGCGGTGCACACATGTTAGTGCAAAATTATTTTTTGCGGCAAGGTTATGTATCATGTCCATGTCGCAACCATCAAAAAGCACCATCAGTATTTCGGAATGAGCATGTACATAATTGCCCAGGTTTACAAACAGTGCTGAAAAATACTCCCCGTTTTCTCCGCAAAACCATGCATAGTCTTTGGCATTAACAGGTTGCTTTTTATAATAAGGCGGGTTAATGGCAATGATATCAAATTGCTGCCGGGGGACATTTGCAAAAAGGTCAGATGCAATGATCTTTATGATTACATTATTTTGCACACTATTTTTTTTCAGGGCTTCTGTAGCAATAGTATTAATATCTGTAGCCGTAACTGTAGCTCCTTTTTTTGCTGCCGCAACTGCAATAAGGCCGCTGCCACAACCCAGCTCTAAAAAATTTTTTTTATTTAATTGGAGACTGCCGATGTACTGTAATAACAATTGCGTACTGAAAAAAAATCCCGGGTGAAAAACCTGTGGTGCAATATTCAGTCGTATGCCTTTATACCGGTACACCCTTGGTTTAGAAAGGTATTTTACCAATAGCGGTTTATACGTGTGTGCAACAATATTTTTTAGTACAGTATTCACGATAGTATTTTAAAACCCTTCTATTTCGGGTTGCCTGTATTTCCATAGTATTTGTAAAGCTTTCAGTTCGTAAGGTTTTTTATACAACCCTGTTTTGTATCTTAAAGAAGCCACATTATGCAATATGCTTTTCTTAAGGCCGGTTAACTTTATATCCGATGCAGTGGGATAGTAACCATTCAATACCGTTTCAAAATCTTTTATCTTGTTGATCATTTCGGGGGTTAACCATGGAGTTAACGGATTTTTTCTCAGGTCAAAATTTTCCCATGCAGGACTTATCCAGTCTTCTAATGTTTCGGGAAAGTGAAAGCCGCTTGCCAAAACTTTATTGTACATGTCACTACCTTCGCTGGGCACAGGGCTGTATACATAAATAATGATTTCTGTTTTGGGATTGATCTGTTTGATCTCCTTGATGAAAGCAATATCCTGGTCAATTTGTTTCATGGCTTGCTCGGGCGTATCAGCCGGCGTGCCCAGCACAAAAGAATATTCCGGTATGATATCAAATTTTGCAATGCGTGCAGCAAAGGACTTTATTTCGGCAGCAGTTTGTGTGCCGCCTTTATCCATTTTTTTTAAAACTTCATCATTGCCGGTTTCTGCACCAAAAAAGATCATTTTGCAACCGCTCGCTCTCATTATTGCAAGCGATTCATCAGTATACTTATCAATCGTATCAATTCTGCCTTCGCCCCACCAGATCATTTTTTCGGGCTTTACCAGTTTCGAAAACTCCACCGTTCTTTTTTCTGAAACAAAAAAATTGTTATCATGAAATTCTATAGCATTACCACCGAATTTATCTTTCAGGTATTTGATGTCATTATAAATTAACTGCGCCGATTTTCCCCTCCATCTTGCATTATAAATAGGCACTACTGCACAAAAAGAACATTTAAAAGGGCAACCCATGCTGGAATGATAAGCAATGGTTTTAGTGCCCAGGTAAGTTTTGCCCAGGTAATGCTTTACGGGATAAAACCGGTTGAGTGTATCGTATGGCAATGGTGGCAACTCATCGGGATCATACAATTCATCTTTGGCGGTTTTTATGATCTGCTCTCCATTTTTATAAATGAGGTTATGAATAAACTCGTAAGGCATTTTTTGTTCTAATGCATTTAACAAGGCCGGAAAAGATTTTTCGCCGGGGCCATTAATTACAAAATCAACATAGGATGAACCCAATACTACTTTACTCTGGTTAGAAGGAAAATAACCACCCCAGATGATGGTAATGCCGGGAAATAATTCCCGGATTTTTTTTGAAATGGGTATGGCCTGCTTTAACTGCGGGCCCGGCATACAGGTGCATCCAAAATATCCAAAGCCGCCGCCGGATAAATACTGGTGTATCTTTTCCCAGGGGTCTTGCTCCATATTGCCATCCACCACCACATATTCATACAATCCCTCAATAGCAGATGCTATACTTAAAATTGAATTAGGTATCCGTGGTTTATATTTTGCGCTTCGTGGATTAAACAGGAGTACTTTGCTCATACTAATAAAGTTACTACTATTCCTAAATCGCATCAGCGCAGTAAATAGTTGCCCTCCATCCCTTTTTTATAACGCCAGCTGGCATAGCTGTTATGAATATGGGCCAATGTGCCTGTTGCAGGCATTATTGCAATACTATTTATAATTTTAAACAGGAGTATTTTGTGAATGCCGTGGGTAAATGCATCCTGTAAGATCAATTCCTTATACGAAAGTGCATAGTCCGGAACCGGCCATCCAAAGGTCGATGATAATAATGCACTAAAAGTAAAATGGGTTTTAGGTTTTAATGGCTGCATATGGTTTTTACCTAATGCGTATACCATTTTGTACGCATTACAATCCACCTCACTTATCAACAGCTTGCCGGCGGCTTCCACCTGTTCGCAAGCCTTGCCCCCTGCACGAAGAGAAATAATGTACTGTTCGCTATTTACCTGGCCATGTAAATCGGTTGGAAATAAATTGTACTTACTACCATCGGTTATTGTGATCAATGCAATGGCTCTTGGAACCGCGTACGCAATTTGCACCTGTTTATACAAATTGCTATACAAAAAAACATTGCCGGGCTTTTTATTATACAGCCTGTTGTACAAGCTGTTTATCAGCTGGTGAAAGGCAGATTGAAACCGATGGGCACCATTGGTTCCCTGGTAAAAAAAAACAGTACTGTTAGCTGCTGTACCTTGGTGTATCCTCTTTAAATTCAATACAGCAATGGCATCCTTTTGCATAAATATTTCGTTTGGTTGTAAAAGCCGGGGTAAAAAAACCAATTGAATATTTTGGGGCAGGGCAGCATCTGAAAACGCAAACACCAGCGGGCTGTATCCAACAAACTGGTGTTGTGTTGTAACATTTTTTTTGATGCGCCTGCCATTTACAAGATATACCTGCAGTGGCTGGCTAAATGATTTTGGGGCAAGACAAAGATATTCCTGGCGGTAATGAAGTCCGTTGAGCTTGTTAAGTAATTTTTGTACCAGCTTCATATCAACACTTAATTGATAAAATAATGGAAGATCTTTTTATGCAAGTTAAAAGAATACTGATATATTCGTCATTTTGGTGCCGGGGGTTGCCGCTGCTGTTTTTATTTTGCCCTATTCATATTCATTCTTTGTTATGACAATAGTGTTTGTAAGTTATCATTATTCTGCCGACATCCATTCACCTGCGCAATGGCTGCAAAGATTACAATATTATGTGGGCTGGCTGGAGTGCCTTGCACAGCAACACACCATAATAAGAGTTGACCAAATCAATTATGAAGGCCACTTTACACATAACGGCGTACAATATTTTTGTGTTACCAATGATAAAGCAAAAAATTATTTTCCCAGTAAGCTGCATGCATTGGTGAAACAATTACAACCTGATGTAGTAGTGGTAGGGGGATTTCATTTTCCATTACAGGTTATACTACTGCGGCGGGCATTAGGGAAAAAAGCAGCCATAATTATACAGCACCATGCCGAAAAACCTTTTAAAGGATTAAAAAAATACATGCAGCAATTTGCCAGCTGCAAAGCCAATGTATTTTTATTTGCTGCAGCGGAAACTGGTTTGCAATGGGTACAAAAAGGCAACTTGCACAATGCAAAAAAGGTGAGGCAACTGATGGAAGTATCGTCAACTTTCTATCCTGTTGAAAAACAAATCGCCAAAGAAAAAACGGCAGTCGCAGGTACGCCTGTTTATTTGTGGGTGGGCAGGTTAAATGAAAATAAAGATCCTTTAACTGCAGTAAAGGCTTTTTTAAAATTTGCAACACTTCATCCGCAGGCAAGGTTGTATATGGTTTATCAAACTGATGAACTTTTATTTGACATTCAAAAATTACTGGCCAATCATCCTGCTAACAATGCTGTACTGCTGTTGGGGCAGGTGCAGCACGATGATCTGTTGTACTGGTTCAATAGTGCCGACTATTATTTATCGGCCTCTTTTTACGAAGGTAGCGGCACTGCATTGTGCGAAGCCATGAGTTGTGGCTGTATTCCCATTGTTACCAATATCCCTTCTTTTAAAACTATTTGTGGCGGTTGCGGATTGCTGTACCAGCCGGGAAGTGAGGAGCAGTTACTTGCTGCTTTGTTAAAAAGTACAACATTAACGCAGGAAAAAGAAAAAACAAAATGCATTCAGCAATTTAAAGCGGCACTTAGTTTTGATGCTATTGCAAAAAAAATGAATGACATTATTTATGAACCGTAAGAGCATTACCAACTACTTATGACAGTAAGCAATAACACAGCACCCGAAAAAGTATCGGTTATAATGTCCACTTATAACCGGGCTGCGTATATTGCTGAAAGTATTGCAAGCGTGCAAAATCAATCTTATAACAACTGGGAATTAATTATCATAGATGATGGCTCTGCTGATAACACCGCTGAAATTGTTGAACAATTAAATGATGATCGTATTAGTTTTTATAAAGCAGGCCGCATTGGTATTGGGGGGAAAATTAAAAATATCGGTTTGCAAAAAGCAACAGGGTTGCTTATTGCTTTTATTGATTCAGACGATCTGTGGCACGAATCTAAATTAACCAAACAGGTTGCTGCTTTACAAAAGTATAGCGATGCAGGTTTTTGCATAACCGGCGGGTATAATTTTAAACTGCCGGGTATTGCTTCAGAATTATTTTATAAACAACCGGATGGAGAATTGCATGACAATATCTTTACCTTAATTTTTGCCTCTAAAATTGCCATGTTTACCCAGGCTTTAGTTTGCAGAAAAGAATGTATTCTTACATCAGGATACTTTAAAGAAACCGGTGCCTTTTCTGATTTTGATTTTATTGCCACCCTGGCCTTTTATCATACTGCAGTAGTATTGTATGAGCCTTTATTTTTCCGCCGCCTGCACAACGAAAATTACATTGCCACTACATGGAAAAAAAGTTACTATGCAGGTATAGCATCCATTCTTACTTTTAAAAACGAAAACAAATTGCAGCCGGCTTTAGCCAATGATGCATTGTTCAGGCTGCACATTAATTTTGGAAGTGATGCTTTGCTGTACAATAAAAAAAAGTTAGCACTATTAAATTTTTGCAAAGCATGGCGTTTTAAATTTTTCAGTATAGTACCGTTAAAAAAAATTGCCAAAGCAATATTGCATTTTAAAAAAGAGAAAATTTTATAGTTATTTAAAAAGCTCCATCATTTTTTTTGCTATATCATCAACTGTAAAAAAAATTACCCGGTTACAGGTTGTTTGAGGGTTTTGTAAAATTTGTAATGCCTGCTGTATCATTTCTTCTCCAGTTGTTACAATATGCCAATGTTCAATGGCCTGTTTCATCGGTTGGCAAAAACTGATCACATGGCAGCCGGCATACAATGCTTCTGCACATACCACACCAAAACCTTCGTATAGAGATGGATGAAGAAAAATTTTTCCCCGTTGCATCCATCGCAATACTTCGCCATGCGGCAATTCTCCGGTAAGGATGATATTGGTTTGCAGATCCTGCGCAGCAATCAGTTGTTGCAATTTCTTTTTTCCGGGTCCATCGCCTATAAGCACAGCTTTTATACCAGGCATTTGTTTTTTTAATACTGCAATCATGTGTACCAGCATATCGTACCGCTTTAATGGTATTAACGAGCCTGCTGCAATAATATCAATGTCTTTTTCTTTTACTATACTATCAAATTGTTTTGGATCAATACCAGCCGGTATAATATGTTTTGGTCGTATACCATGATTTTTTTTAAATTCCTGTTGTATAAAATCAGATAGCGCAATCAATTCATCTGCTTTTAACTTTATATACTTAGCATACTTATTACTTTCCTTAGCATCCTGGCCCAGTATCCAGCAGTAATGTTTTAATCCATGCTTATCAGCAAACCTGTTACCGGTTAGCGCACATTCGCCACACCAAAAACTTAGTATGCTGCATATTATATTGTTGTTGTTTATTTCAGTTAAAGCTTTGTATATTTTTTGCCTGAGTAATAATTTTGAAAAGCCCCCTTTATTTTGTCCGTTAAAACTAATTACGGTGGTACCAAACCAGTTGTACTTTTTTTTAAAATAAGGGTATTGAAAAGTAAGGATAACAATATTCAATTGCGGATAGCTATCTTTTAATGCTTTAATTAAACTTTGCTGCAACGGAAGGCAGGTGGTATCTGTCTCATCGTGCGCAAAGCCCGGCGTAAGGACAACCAGTGTTTGATCGTTACTCATCCAGCGAAATAATTTTATTACAATAAGCCAGGCTTTTTGTATCGTGTGTGATCATTATTACCGACTTACCGGTTACAGTTAATTCCCTGAAATACTCCAGCATTGTATTTGCCGAGGCTTCATCCAGTTCATTAAAAGGCTCGTCCAGTAAAATCAATGCTGCATCTTTGTAAAGTGCTCTTGCAATAGATATGCGTTGCTGTTGGCCACCGCTTATATTTTTACCATTTTCTGTAATGGTCGTACCAAGCCCCTCTCTTGTTTTTGCAATAAACTCATCCAGTCCCGAATGTTGCAATGCATCCTGCAATTTTTTTTCATCTTCTCCTGTTTCCTGCAACGTAATATTTTTTAACAGACTATCATAAATTAAAAAAGCCTGTTGCCGTACGTAAGCAACCGAGCCCCAAAATCTTTTTAGCGCTTCGCTGTCGGCAGGTTTACCATTAATTAATATACTGCCTTTACCCGGTGCTAAAAAACCCAGCAACAGGTTAATGATGGTGGTTTTGCCCTTACCCGATTGTCCGGTAATACCAATAAAATCGCCTTTGTTTATGGTGAGGGAAAAATTATGTAACACCTGCTGGTTGGCATAATCAAAACTTATATTGTTCAATTCTATAGATGTAATTTCCTCCAGTGTGATTGCATTGGCAGTTTTGTTTATGGCTTTACTTTGCTCCAGGTCGTTAATCGAAAATTCATATGCTTTCATTTGTCCAATGGTATTTATTATTTTAACTATGCCGGGTATAATTTTATATGCCGCCGCCATAAATGCACCAATGGTTATTAGTGTGGCGGTATCGTTATTGCCCGTCCATTTTGCAATAGCAATTAAAATAAACAACCCCAGCACAGCAAATATTTCTATAATGCGGTTGGGCAGGTTTTGCATGGCCTGTGTATCAAAAAGGTAAGTGCTGAATTTTTTACGAAAGTTGATAAAGCGTTGCAGAAAAAAATCATTGCGGTTATAAATATTACCCTCAACATAACCTCTTAATGCATCCAATAAATATTGAAATGACCTTTCGTTATTTTCCCGGATATGTTTTTTAGAATCGGTAAGTCTTTTTTTGATAAAGTAAAATACAATAACCACGGGAGGCAGCAATATTAAAAGCAGCAACAAAAACAAGTTGGCATTAAATAAAACTATGGCAATAATGGCAATCAGTATAAGCGAACCCTGGGTAATGAGCTGTTGTATGCCCGATAACATATACTGGCAATATTCAAATGGCTGAAAACAAATGTTACGGATATGGGCCGAAGAATCGGTATGCACAAAATTTTCAAATGATGCCCGCTGGTAGTTTACCAGGTTGTTGTGCGAAATACGTATGGCCACATTGCTGCTGAAAGTATAGAATGCCCTGGATATAAAAAAAGCTGCCGCATTTTTTGCAGCAAAACACAATACAAATACTGCTATAAAAGAAACTGAATTTCTGTTGAACAACCAGGAAGGTAAAAAGAATAAGGTATTTTCTTTATCGGGCTGAATATAAAACTGGATGATCCATATTAACAAAGCAAGCGCAAGGATATCGGCGAGGCTGATAAAAATATCCAGCACTATTAACATGCTGAATTTTTTTTGCTCTCTTTTATCAAGAACGCCCAGTGTATTTTTTAAAATATTTTTCACACCATTATTTCGCTTTGCAGTAATTTTTTAATTGCAGGGTTAAAGACAGGTTACCGCCCTGCGATCTTACCAAGTGTACGGTAAAGGATCACTACATCTAATTTTAACGACCAGTGGCGTAAATAAAAAATGTCCATGTCAATCCTGTCTTTCATCTTTTGAATATTATCTGCTCCGCCTTCCAAACCCATTACCTGCGATAGACCGGTTATTCCAGGTTTTGCCTTTTCCCTGTAGCGGTAATAGTGTATGGCCTCTTCAAACCTTAAATTCTCGCTTAGCATATGTGGCCTTGGGCCCACCACCGACATATCTCCCCAAAGTACGTTAAAAAATTGCGGCAGTTCGTCAATAAAAGTTTTTCTGATGATGCGGCCTAAAGGTGTAATGCGGGTATCATTTGCTGTGGCTGGTAAAATATCCGCTTCTTTATTTACAACCATCGAGCGAAATTTGATACAGGTAAATACCGTATCATGTTGCTTACTTCTTTTTTGCAAAAAGAAAACGGGACCGCGGGAGGTGGCTTTTATTAATATGGCCATCAGCGGAATCAACCAGGATAATACACCTGCAATCATTATCACCGACAAAATAATATCAACGGCCCTTTTTAGTAACCGGTTACTTATAGTATCCAATGGTAACTGTATAAATCGCACCGCGGCAGTATTAGGAGGTGTAAAATTTTTGTACACCAGTTTATACAGGTAAGCTTTACCGGCACGGCCATAGCTGTTATTTAAATAGCCAAGGATGGTGGTATTATGTTTTGCAATTTTCCGCTTTACGGGTTGGTTAACTATAGCGGCGTTCTTGTTCATGCTGATTTATTCAGCCTGATAAACGGCAAATCCGGACCTTAGGTTGCCTGGGCGGGCTTGTTAAGGAAATTTAAAATAAATTGTTTTTATCCCGCCGTTTACAGCCTGAAAATCAATACCAGTAAGCCTTTTGCTGGCATGCCCCGGTCTGTTAAATGGCCTTCAATTTTCCACAAAAAATAATAATGGCACGGTTTTGGAATCTATGGCACATGTAACACGAAAGTAACCTCCCGCAAGCCGGGATTAAAACAAAAAATCTAAATCTTAATCTTAAAAATCTATTATTATGAGCACTACAAACTTTCCAACTCCCGAACAGGAGAAACAAGTAACTGCGCCACGCAAAACTAATGGTATTAAAAACGCTGTTATTGGCGTATTAGCAGCAGGTATTTTAGGTATGGGCGGCTATATGGTTTACGACAAAAACAAAAATTCTGAAACCATACAGCAACAACAAACACAAATTGCAAAAGTAAGCGATGAAAAAAGTACCATACAAACCAGCTTTGATGCTTCTTTGGCAAGGTTGGATTCTATGACTTCTGCAAACACAGGATTAACCAGCAAGCTGGCTGATAAAAATGCAGAGATCGCAAAAACAAAAACTGAGATTCGCACTATTTTAAACAAGAAAAATGCAACTGCAGCTGAGCTTGGAAGAGCTAAAATGCTTATTGCATCTTTAAATGACAAGATCACCAGTTTGGAAGCAGACGTTGCAAGGTTGACCGAAGAGAACAAAACATTATCTAACGATAAAGTAGTATTAACCCAGGAAAAAGAAAAATTAACTTCTGACCTTACTGCAACTACAGAGATCAAACAAAACTTAGAAAAGAAAGTAGATGTTGCATCTACCTTAAATGCTTCTAACATTATGATTACTCCAATAGATGTTAGAAGAAATGGAAAAGAAAAAGTTTCTACAAAAGCAAAAAAAGTAGATAAACTTTTGGTAAGCTTTGATGTTAACAACCGTATTGCTGAATCAGGTTCAACAGATGTATATGTTGTGGTTATTGGCCCGGATGGTAAAGCAGTATCAACAGGAACAGAAACTTTTACTACCCGTGAAGAAGGTGATAAAACTTACACCGCAAAATTACCGGTAGCCATTGAAACCGCTAAAAGCAAAAATGTAGAATTTGCATTTGCTCCGGGTAGCAGTTTCCAACAGGGTAGTTACAAAATACAGATCTACCAAAATGGCTTCTTAATCGGACAAGGTGTACGTGAGTTGAAAAAAGGTGGTTTATTCAGTTAATAAATATCAATATAATTATTGTCAGTACTCTCTTAAAGACATCAACAAGCCCGGATTTAAAAATCCGGGCTTGTTGTTTTTCTAACTAGTTGATATTTGTATAAAGTAAAATTTAAAAGACTTAAAAATGTTTAGTTTCATGATACAGGCCATTCCCAATCGTTAAGCCGGCCAATAAAGTCATTACCCGGACTTCCTTCATATCCTGATTCGAAAGGAACAATTTGAAATACTTCAAGAGCTTTAAATGTTTCAAACACCCCGGCTTCAACTGCATCAATTAATAATTTTGCAAGAATCTCCCTTTCAGATATTGATAATCTTGCCAACAGAAGATTGATTGCATGTTGTTCAGGAATGTTGTTTGCTGTTGCATTTTGATTCCAAATACCTTTAGCTACTCTTTTTGCGCTGATTTGTCCTTGTCCATTATGACATTCATGTACCATGTAGTCGATGAACTTATGATATATTTCGGGTTTAGGCTCCATTCTTTTAATTATAATTTTTTTATTGCAAACAAGGTACATAAAATTAATTCGAATTTTTCTCATCAAATGAAAAGCTACAATTGATTGAGATTGGAGCACCCAGGATTAATTCAATAATAAAGCGGAAGCATAAACTTAGACAAGTAAATACTTTCCGCTTTAAGTGATTGCTATTCTTTAAAACAACTGCTAAAATCTGTTGCTGCTGTTGCAGCTTTATCTCTTTGTTATTTTAACCCAGTCCACCATCATTTTACTTTTATTGTTTTTAATGGCGTCAAAAGTTGCTGCAGGTAATCCATAGTAGGGTTCTTTTACACCATTAATTTTAAATGGGTAAATACCCCCTACTGCAAAATTTAAGATCAGAAATTTGGGGTTATCAAAAGCCCATTGGCCAAAAAATTGTGTCATTGTTTTTGTTACCCTGAACATGGGCACATCATCGTATTTAAAAACCAGGCTTTCGGGTGTCCAGTCTACTGCATAAACATGCCATTGTGTTACATCATTATTAGCAGGAAAATACAAACGGTTTACCAGGCCTGCATCCCCGCTGTATCCTTTGCCATGTACGGCAGCGCTTGCCCAGTCTTTTTCACCAATGTATTCCATGATATCAATTTCGCCTGTTTCTGGCCAGCCACCATTACCCAGCATCCACCAGGCCGGCCAAAGGCCAGCACCATCAGTTGATTTTATCCTGGCAGATATGGTGCCATAAGCTGCTTCTACTTTGCCTTTGGTATTTATCCTGCCCGAAATAAAATCAAATTTTTGCCCATCCCTGGTAACAAAGCCGGGTGTAAATTTTGGCTGTATCACCAATGCGCCATTTGCTGCACCTTCTGCTGCAGCGCCATTTACAAAAGAAATAGTGCTGGCAGAATCCACATAAGCCTGCAGTTCATTATTAAAATGCATGCCGGTGGTTTCCACATTCCACTTGCTGGTATCCAATGTTGATTTTGAAAAGTCATCAAAAAAAACGGTTTGCGCATTTGATCCGGCCTGCACAGATTTATCGGCCATTACTTCTTTGCATTGAACCAGTACTGCTGAACACGCTATTAAAATAGCCGAAAAAAAAATTGTTCCTCCCTTTTGTTTCATAATTAAAATATAAACAGTAAAAAAGATGGTTACTGATAGACCCTTATATAATCTATCTCCATAGTGGCAGTTGAAAATGCAGGATCAACTGCTCCCCCAAAATTGCCGCCCATAGCTACATTTAAAATAATAAAAAAGTTTTGGTTAAAGGGTAAACTACTGGTATTGGTTACCGTATGTACCAGCTGGTTATCCACATAAATTTTAATACTTGTCGGCGACCAGTCTAAAATATAATTATGAAATTCTGTCGTGGCATTGCTTATGGTAAGTGTGTTACCATCGGCATTTCCACCCGAGCGACCCGGGTAGTGCAGGGTACCAAAAATTTTATTCAGTTCGCTGCCCCTGTGTTCCATAATATCCATTTCGCCACAGGCCGGCCAACCGGCTGTAGAAATATTATTGCCCAGTGTCCAAATAGCAGGCCATGTGCCCACACCAGCAGGCAATTTTGCCCTTGCCTCAAGCCGGCCATACTTAAAAGAAAATTTATCTTTTGATAACAGCCTTGCAGAGGTATAGGCACTTCCATTATAACTTTCTTTTGTTGCTGTAATTTTTAAAACACCATTAGCTACCTCGGCATTTTGTATGCGGTTGGTATAATATTCTACTTCATTATTTCCCCAACCGCCGCTTCCTGTACCAATATCGTAACCCCATTTTGACGCGTTGGGCAAGCCCGGTGTATCAAACTCTTCACTCCATACTAAAGAAAGCGTTACGGTTACCGTAATGCTGACAGATTTGGAAATGGTTTGCCCGCCAGATCCTTTGGCTATTACATTTACGGTATAGGTGCCGGAGGTTGGATATTTATAATTAACCGATCCAGATGCCACCGTTTGAAAAATGCCATTACCAAAATCATACTCGTAGCTAACGGCGTTGGTTGCCGAAGCTGTAAAAGCAACATTACCACTATTATCAGTGCTTACTGCAGCGTTTACACTAAGATTTACAGGCGTGGTATCAGTTGCTCCGGATGACGAGCTCTTTTTACTGCAGGAACAGCAGGAGTAAGCAAAAACAACAAACACCAATAAGTATTTTACCATAACATTTTATTTAGCAATTAATTTTTGATACCATGCATTACCATCTGCCCCAATATTACGCAAAAACATGTTAGATGATGATATCGAAATAATCTCGTAGGTTTTAGAGCCTGTAGCAAAATTAATGATGCCATTACCCGGTACGGTAAATTGTTCGCCGGTTGAATTGGCTGCTGTTGAACCAGAAGTTGCTGCTGCAAATCCCAATGTTTTAATACCAATGGTTGTGATGCTATTGCAATTATCTCCGCCAGATAAGCCGTAAAATGCCGTAGCTGCCCCAATCATAAACGAGGCCCCTTTGTTGTCTACATTAATATAGATCCTTCCACTGGCATCAGTACTAAAAGTAATTTCATCATCGTACGCACAGGCCTCTCTTGAGTTAGGCGACGCTGCATACCAGTCGGGATAAAAAGAATAATTTGGGCCTACACCAAAATGGCCGGTTGCATTTTTATCTGTGATCCATACTTTACTTGCGCCATTGGTTAATGCGGCAACAATTGCTGCCGGTATCTGGTGATCGGTAAAAACAGATATTTTTTTACTAATTGTAGAAGTACTGCCGCCCG
>Ga0302164_10000448_pt1 | contig 14033 bp, 8 predicted proteins | sample I_Fen_E3_1_FD_193500 | JGI IMG/M metagenome (GOLD analysis project Ga0302164, IMG submission 193500) | Peat permafrost microbial communities from Stordalen Mire near Abisko, Sweden - I_Fen_E3_1 | ecosystem: Environmental > Terrestrial > Soil > Wetlands > Permafrost | place: Sweden: Abisko...
GCTGTACCTGGGTTTAATTTTTGGAACAGGGTATATAGCAGACAAAACAAAAGAGGACATGAAGATTGCCTTGATCGACAAATCGGGATTATTTACAAATGAGTTAATCAAATCAGTTAATGGGCCAGACACTACTAATACCTTGCAATTGGTAGCCACCAGCCCCGAAATAATAAAATCCAGTTTTGATTCCCTGGGTTTTGACGGATATGTTGTGATACCTGAAAATTTTAACTGGAAGACGGGAGTTGACAGCAGCAGCCTGATGGTAAACACCAAAAAATCTTTTGGTATAGGTGCAATAAACCCTGTTGAAAAAAAGCTAAACAAAATCTGGAACAGAATTAAAAATGACAGCCTTGGCCTTGATGCAGGTAAGGAAGCTATTTTAAATAATTCGGTTGGTTTAAAACTGAACAATGAAAAAAACAAAAATGCCAATGCTGGCATTGCTACTGTTATTGGCTATGTATCAGGTTTTTTAATGTACTTTATTTTATTGCTTTACGGCAGCCAGGTAATGATGGGGGTAACAGAAGAAAAAACCAGCCGCATTGCAGAGGTAGTGGTATCCTCTGTAAAACCATTTCAATTAATGATTGGAAAAATTATAGGCATTGGCATGGTTGCATTAACGCAGTTTTTGATTTGGATAGCCTGCATTTTTATTATTTATAACGTTTCAAAATCAACTGGCAATAGTGGCGCGGCATCTCAAATTGTAGGTAAAATACAGGAGGTGTTTACCAGCGTCAACATTCCATTAGTAGTAGGTTGTTTTATTTTTTACCTGCTGGCAGGTTTCTTTTTTTATTCTTCTTTGTATGCCGCTATTGGCAGTGCTATTAATGAGGATATGAGAGAGGCGCAATCGTTAAGCTTCCCAATAACTATGCTCATCATCTTTTCTATTGCGTTAATGACTCCCGCAATATCCAATCCCAGCAGTTCAGTTGCTGTTTGGGCAAGTATCATTCCTTTTAGTTCGCCAATAGTAATGATGGCACGTATTCCTTTTGGAGTGCCTAATACCGTACCCTGGTGGCAGTTAGGTTTATCTATGATATTGTTGATTGCAGGCTTTATGTTTACCACCTGGTTTGCTGCCAGAATTTACCGCACCGGTATTTTAATGTATGGTAAAAAACCCAGCTGGAAAGAAATGATTAAGTGGGCATTCAGAAAATAAAATTACAAGGTGCATGTCATAAAAAAATCCCTGTTTGCAAAATGCAAACAGGGATTTTTTTATGACTAATTTATCCGGCCTTTATTTTATTGGCGCCGTTTGTGATTGCGGTATATCTTTTGGCTTTGCAGCTTTTTCTATTGCCTTGTTCAGCTCTGCTCCCAGGTAATTGCTGATAATTTTCCAGCTTACAACTATAACACCTATAAATGCGCCCAGTAAAAGACCTATAAATGCATATAGTTTTTTTGATTTACCATCTTCATCATATGGCCCTTCGGGTTTATCCAGTGCTTCAATGATAGGAGTTGCTTTTTGAAGCTTGTATGCCGCAGCTTCCCGGTTATTTACCGCATAATAATACTGCGATTGTACCGTTTGCTTATCCTGGTCAAGATTAATTTTTGGTAAGTTAAACCGTTTCAATTCGGTATTGGTAAAAAAAGTGGACTCATCAAGTTTTATTGCCCGTTCATCCAATGCATTAAGCACATCTAGTAACGAATCGGCTTTATCAACAGCAAACTGGTAGTCAATCTGTGCTTTTTTCTTTTTCAGGTCAATATAGAAATCCGAAATTTTCTGGATAAAAACATAACTTACTTCTCTTACAATATCCTGGTTACTATTACTGAAATACAATTCAAGAATGCCGTTTTTATTGATCTTGGCAGTAAAGGTATTTCTTAGAATGACACTCGAAATATTGATCAGCATAGTAGTATCCAATTTCTCAGTTGGTATCCTGTCATTTTGCATAACGCCGGTATGCTTATTATTTTCTTCGATAAGCAGTTCAGCAACTGTTTTGTTATTTTTAGATGGTATCCTTGTTTTAGATACAGCCTCCCTCGTTCTTCGGCTGGTAGCTAACTCCACAATATTAATGGATGCTTCCTCACTAAATGATTTGGGCGCATCTGACAAACCTAAAATATTACTGATTGCGGACCCTGAAATATTATTATCGCTGGAACTGCTTAAGGGGAATACTGTTGATTTTGAGGTGTACATTATAACACCTTGTCTTGCCATAAAATAAAACAGGGCGCCAAACAAAATTGCTATTATTGCAATTAACCAACTGAATTTTTTCAACCGTTTTACAACCTGTTTAATAAGTTCTATATTGTTCATCTGATTATTTATTAGTTTGCTTCAATTACAGTCCCGCTACCACTTTAGCAACCAATACCCCTGTAACTATGGTTATTATAGATAAACCTGCCTGTTTAACAATATCCACCACCTGGTTGCCTTCTGCTTTAAATGGAACATTTACTGTACTACCTTCTGCAACTTTTGGATAGAAATGTAAAAAGAAAAGATTTTTGGTGCGCCTGCTTTTTCCATTGGCATATTGTACATAAATTCGGCTTTTCCACGGCCGCCTTTCATATCCACCAGCCTTATCTATATAATATAACAGGTTGGTATGTTCTTTATCAAAAGTTAGCTTTAATGGAGATTGCACAGTGCCTTTTACACTTACAAAGGGATTTATTTCCGGTACAAATACAACATCATCTTCCTGCAATACAATATCATACTTCGAGTTCTTATTTTTTATCGCCTTAAAAAGATCTATGCTTACCGGCTCCTGTGCAACTGCACTCAAATCAGTTTTAACTGAATCCAAAATTATACCTCCAAGAGAATCTGTGAGGGAAGCCGCATGTTTAGTTACATTATCCCTGAAGTATTGTACTTTCTTGCGGTACAAAATAGCACCGCTCAAATCAGCATTTTCTTTTACACCCCCTGCTCTTTCAATATAGGATGATAAGCGCTCATATTTACTAAGCCTTGGATAAGGGCCGGGATACTTTATCAGGCCATTGATCTGTACCAGTTGCTGTAATTCAAAAGTGGGGTTTTTTCTTACGTATATCTGGTCGTAAGGTTTTAAAACAATTGCTGCAGAGGCACTGTCAACATCCAGGTTAGGAGACACTTTTATCTGCTTTAATATTACCCTTGTTGGCGTTTGTTCCCTTTTAGCCGAATCAAGATCCAGCACACTCGCTATTTCAATTCTTCCATACTCAGCAGATTGTTTTAACCCGCCGGATAAATACAAAAGATCCTGAAGTGTCATTCCCCCATATTTATTTACTTTTCCTTCCTTTCTTACTTCGCCAAATATTTCAACATATTGCCTGTCAGAAAAACTGTTGGCATTAAATAACAATACCTGGTCATTAGCAAACAATTCTACATTATACTGGCTTACGGCTTTTTCATCTTTAGTGATATCACTTAAATCAACCTCAAGCCTGTTGGAGTTTAATTTGGTACTATCTCCACTACCCCTGAAAATATAAGCCCTTGGTAAATAAGTGTTACGCGTAATCCCTCCTGCACGATTAATGATATCAAATAACCTGTCGCCTTTTCTTATTTCATACTGTCCCGGATAGGATACTTCTCCTTTCAACTCTACTTTATTAATAAGGCCGGGGTTAATGGCGGTTACCCTTACAATATCTCCGTCTTCTAATGGAAATTCTTCATTTACAAACCTGGGGTCGTGGGTAGGGTTTATTATTGCCGTAGCATTTACATCTTTGATAGTTTGTTGTTCCAGTTCTGTGCGGTATACTTTTACACCGCTCGAAAAGGCATCGTTCAGCAATCCGCCGGTATATTTCAACAACGCCTTCATGCCTTCATCTTTTTTAAGCTGGTAATACATGGGCCTTTTAAATTTACCTTCTGCCTTTACTCTTTTTTCAACCGTTTGCACAATTACAAAATCATTGTTTTCAAGATAAATATGTTTACCAAAATCGCCTGTTGTTAAATATTTGTACACATCCAGTTCGTCTATTACCCTTCCGTTGCGTTTAATTTGAATAGCTCTTAAATTAGCCAGGTCGGTTGGTCCGCCTGCAAGTGCTATTACATTAAAAGCATTAGTAAATGCCGATACTGTAACAGGCCCCTGTTTATTTACTTCCCCGGCAACATTTATAGACACTGTACGTGGCTGACCTAAAGACACTGTAAAATTAGTTGATGCAGGTACATACGATTTAAAGCGCTGAATGATCAATGCACGTACTTGTTCAAAAGTTAAACCTTGTAAATAAATTTTACCTAAACCAGTGGGGAAAATAGAACCGTCCCTTGCAACAGTATAATCCAGCGTTGCTTCTGCACCGCCCCATAGCGATACAATGATCTGGTCATAAACCCCAATTGGATAATCTAACGGAGGTGTTGATAAATCTGACATACTTGCTACTACACCACTTCTGAATAAGTTCATTCCATAAGTTGTTTCGGTAACATTGGCAGATTGAGGAGTTGTTTCCCTTACAAGACTGTCTGTATTGATCTTATTTTTGCTTGCAAGGGCCCCATTCTTATCGTCGCCTATAGTAGATTTTGGGTTGGCATTTTTATCCTGTAAAATACTCTTCAATTGACCGGGGTCCATTTGAGTAGGTAATACGGGCACATCCGGGCTGTTGGGATCTGTCTTAGGGATTACCTGTGCATTAGTTGCATTTATGCTGAACAGAAAAGATAATATTATTAATGGCTTTTTTATATACTGACCTACTTGTGCTTTGTTTACTAACATCTGTTGGGGATTAATTTTCAAAAATTTGATGGCAAAGATAATATATTATTTTAGTGGCTGCTGTAAAGCTATTTCAAATTCATTATATATCTCTTTTACAATTTCAGCAGCTGGTTGTATTGATTTTATAAGGGCGCTTACCTGGCCTATTTCCAGTTCTCCTTCGTCAAGCACTCCTTCAAACATTCCTTTCTTAGCTCTTCCCCTACCTAATAGTTGTTTCAGGTCATCTGCTGATGCGTTTTGCCCTTCTGCCTGTTGTACCTGTTTAAAAAAATCATTCTTTAATAACCTCACTGGTGTTAATTGCTTTAATGATAGCATGGTATCACCCTCTGCAGCATGTATGATGGCTTCTTTAAAATTATTATGCGATGACGCTTCATTAGACGCTACAAAACGACTCCCTACCTGAACTCCTTCGGCACCCAACACCATAGACGCTAACATTTGCCTTCCGGTTGCAATGCCTCCCGCTGCTATTACAGGAATATGTACTGCTTTGCAAACAGCCGGCACAAGCACCATTGTAGTGGTTTCTTCCCTTCCATTGTGCCCGCCGGCTTCAAAACCTTCGGCCACTACTGCATCACAACCTGCTTCCTGCGCCTTAAGTGCAAATTTACTGCTGCTTACCACGTGCACTACCATAATGCCTTTTTCTTTTAAGATACCGGTCCAGGTTTTAGGATTGCCGGCAGAAGTAAAAACAATTGGCACAGCCTCTTCAACAATGATAGCAATATGTTTGTCTATATCCGGGTAAAGCAAGGGTACATTTACCCCAAAAGGTTTATTTGTAGCAGCCTTACATTTTTGGATATGCTCCCGCAACACTTCCGGGTACATGCTACCGCTTCCAATAAGCCCAAGGCCACCGGCATTACTTACAGCACTGGCCAGCCGCCAGCCGCTTGCCCATATCATACCTGCCTGTATAATGGGATATTCAATATTAAAAAGCTGTGTTACCCTGTTATTCATTTTAAAATTAAACTTAGCCCTGTTTTTGAAACAAAACAAAAAGTACTTTGAAACGCAAAGTAAAAGTTTTTATTTTGTAACTCCAAGCTTTTTTTAACCAGGGTGGCAGCCTGGCTTGCTTAATTTTTGTGTCCTCCTCCCAGGTCAATGGCTGTATTATCACCAATATTAAGGCTGCGGCTAACACCTCTAACCTCTGCATCGCTACCTATTAGAGAATTATTCAGCACAATTTCAAAAAGGTTGGAATATGCCCCGATGATGGAATCTTTAATAATGGCATGGTTAAGTTTAGAATATTCGCCAATGGCAACATTTGGCCCTACTACCGAATTTTTAATGTCACATCCTTCGCCAATACTTACCGGTGGTATGATAATAGTATTTTCAAAAGTGTGCTTTTCTTCTATAGTGCCGCCAAACTTTTTAAGCAAAGTAGCATTAGACTCCAGCAGGGTTTCCTTTTTACCACAATCAAACCAGTTTTGAACTTTAAAGGGCTGAAACTTTACGCCATTCTGAATCATACATTCCAGTGCATCGGTTAAATTAAATTCATCGTAGCTTTTAATACCTGCGTTAATTATTTTTTCGATACAGGAGAATAAAAAACCGGTTTCCTTTATTTTATAAACCCCTACCAATGCCATATTGCTTTTTGGTATGGCCGGCTTTTCCACCACGCGGTTTATAAAACCATCTTCGTCTATTTCGGCCACACCAAAGTTGCGGGGATCATCAACTTTTTTAACGCCCAGCATAGAATATGAAGTGCTGATAATTTCTTTTACATCATACTCTGCAATGGTATCTCCCAGCACAATCAGTATCTCGTCATCTCCAATAATTTGCCTGGTCAGATTTATTGCATGCCCCGTGCCGTGCCTTTCATTTTGCTGTACAAAATGACAATTAAGCTGGGGGTATTTTTCTTTCACATAATCCTGAATTTTCTCACCCAAGTACCCAATAATAAAAACAAAATCATTTATACCTGCATCTCTTAATTGGTCTATAATAATGCTCAGGATGGTTTTTCCTGCAAGGGGAATTAACGCTTTTGGTTGTGTGTATGTATGCGGACGAAGTTTAGTGCCTGCGCCTGCAACCGGTATAATGGCCTTCATGCTTTAACTATTTGTGAAGCGTTTTTATAAAAAGGATGTGAAATTAGTGATTTTTTGATAAGACCATGTATTTTTTACACAAGGACCTGTTAAACAGGGTTGCCGGTTAGAAGGTGAGACGATTTTAGTTATAGGAGATCGTTTTATCGAAGCCTGTTTATACTTATTACTTTTATGGCCTTACCGACTTACCGGCAAATTTAGGTTTCCTTAAAACTTGCAATTATCTTTGTGCTAAATAATAATTAATGCAAAGAGATACTGTAATTTTTGACCTTATCAACAAAGAATTGGAAAGACAGCGCAATGGTATTGAACTGATTGCCTCTGAAAATTTTACCAGCCTGCAGGTGATGCAGGCCATGGGTACTTCTTTAACCAATAAATATGCAGAAGGCTATCCTGGCCGCAGGTATTACGGCGGTTGTGAAATTGTAGACCAGGTAGAGCAATTGGCTATTGATCGTTTAAAACAAATTTTTAATTGCGAGTATGCCAATGTGCAGCCCCACAGCGGCGCACAGGCCAATGCCGCTTTATTGCTTGCCATTTTGCAGCCGGGCGATAAAATACTGGGCCTGGATTTAAGCATGGGCGGACATCTTACTCATGGCAGTGCTGTAAATTTCAGCGGTAAATTATATGTGCCCCATTTTTATGGTGTAAAGAAAGATACCGGCCTTATTGACTATGAAATGCTGGAAGAAAAAGCCCGTGGCGAAAAACCAAAGGTTATCATTTGCGGGGCAAGCGCCTACAGCCGCGATATTGATTATGCAAGAATTAGAAAAGTGGCCGATGAAGTGGGCGCTTTTGTTTGGTGCGATATGGCACACCCGGCCGGCTTAATAGCAAAAGGTTTATTAAGTTCTCCTTTTGAACATTGCCATTTTGTAACCAGCACCACCCACAAAACTTTGCGTGGCCCACGTGGTGGTATTATTTTAATGAAAAAAGATTTTGATAATCCCTTTGGCTTAAAGGATGTAAAAGGTAATACCAGGCCAATGAGCAATTTACTTGATATGGCAGTTTTTCCTGGCACCCAGGGCGGCCCGCTCGAACATGTTATTGCAGCTAAAGCCATTGCCTTTGGAGAGATATTAACCGATGAATTTACCGTTTACGCCAAACAAATAATTGCCAATGCACAGGCTATGGCTAAAGCATTTAACGAAAAACAATACCAGATCATCAGTGGTGGTACCGATAATCATTTAATGCTGATTGACCTTAGAAATAAAAACATCAGTGGTAAAAAAGCAGAACAGGTTTTGGGCAAAGCCGATATTACAGTTAATAAGAACATGGTTCCTTACGACGATAAAAGTGCGTTTGTAACCAGCGGTATACGTATAGGTGTACCCGCAATTACTACCAGGGGTATGAAAGAAAAGCATATGGCAACTGTGGTTAATTTTATTGATAAGGCTTTGATGAATGCAGATGATGAAACAATTTTATCTGCCCTTGCAAAAGAAGTAAAAGCATTTATGCAACAATTTCCTTTATACCCCGAATTGGTTTAGAAGTTTAGGAGTTTAGAGGTTTAGTTGGGAATGCCTAAACCTCTAAACCGCTAAACCTCTAAACTCTAAACCCTTAAATTTACTTTTATGATACAACGCATTCAATCTGTGTGGTTATTACTTGCAGCAGTTTGCATTGGCCTTACAGTAAAATTGCCTTATTATAGTGGCACCAATGCAAAGGGTGTGGCTTCGTATGAATTAAATGCAACCGAAAATTTTCTACTCTTTGGCACAACCATAATTACAGCCCTGCTGGCGCTGCTCATCATCTTTTTTTATAAAAAGAGGCCTTTGCAGTTACGGTTGTGCGTATTGGGAATTGCACTGGAGGCCCTGCTTATTTTTTTATACTACAGGCAAATAACCACTTTTACGCTGGGTACTTATTCTTTATGGTCAATTTTACACGGCCTTTCAGTTATCCTGTTTTTTTTAGCCGCAAGAGCAATTAATAAAGATGAGAAGCTAATAAAGGATAGTGACAGATTAAGATAATCTTTTAAAAAATAGTGCAATAAAAAAGCGTCCTGTAAAACAGGACGCTTTTCATTTTTATAGATTGATGTGTGTGAGCCGAATTACTGCTTGATGAATTTAATAGTGTTGGTTTGTCCATCACTGAATATTCCTTTTACAAAATATGCACCCACCTTTAAGCCTGAAACATCAAGGTTAACAATGGTTGATCCTGACTGAACCTGTACAGTACTTTTAGATACCACTTTACCTTCAGTAGAAATAATAGCCAGATCAACTTTATCTTTTTTAGAAGTAGTGATATTTAACTGTGCCGTATTGCTAACCGGGTTGGGTAATATACCTGCAAGCTGCATATCTTTTGCCTGGCCGCCTACTTTTACAATTGCAGTGTAGGTTATCCTTCCATCAATATCAATCATTTTGATACGGTAGAAACTCGTACCTGCTACTAATGCACTTGCATCATCATAAGTAAATGGTTGTGCACAACGTGCCTGGCTTGCAGTTATAGAATTAATGGCAGTAAAGTTTCTGCCATCTGCAGAACGCTCAATTTCAAATGTAGCTTGTGTGCTGCTGCATTCTGCCTGCCAGTTTAAAGTATTTACGTTAGTACCCTTGCCTGCATTAAAATAATAAATTTTGATGGGCAATGGTCCGCTAGACGTTACTGTAACCACCACCCTACCTGCTGCGCCATTACCAGAGGTATTCGCTGTTGCGCCTTTACCGCCGCCGCCGCCGCCTGGAGCAATTCCATTATTTGCTACAACGCCATTGTTACCGCCTTTGCCACCCGCACCAGTACCAGCGCCACCTGCACCGCCTACTGCATTCACACCAGCAGCCCCATTAGAGCCGTTAGCACCCGCTAGCGCTGAACCACCACCACCACCGCCGCCGCTAACATTACTTCTGTTTCCACCAGTACCACCAGCATGTGTTACCACGCCTGCTGGTCCTGAACCTCCTGTGCCCCCTGCCCCTCCCGGGTTAGCATTTGAACCTGCAGTACCGCCAAAAGCAATTAAAGATGTAACAGGTCCGGCAAAAATTGAATTAGTTCCGTTTACTCCGGCACCAGTTGCTGCTGGTGCTACCCCGCCTGTACCCACAGTAACTGTGTAACTACCTGCTGCAAGTGTATAACTAACCCTTGCATATCCACCACCACCACCGCCGCTTCTATCGCCGTTTGCAGCTCCGCCACCGCCGCCGCTTCCGCCGCCGCCCCATGCTTCTACCACAACTATTGCAGAATATCCAACTGGTACTGTGTAAGTACCGCTGGCATTAAATGTTTGGCTTACAGCCTGTGCCCAAATGCCCTGAGTAAAAAGAGCAAGAGCAATCGTTAAAAAGAAGTAAATTTTTTTCATGTTGTCCATTTTTTTTAAATAATAAAATTTGATAAGCTGGTTGGTTTTAAGCAACAGGGAATGGACAGTATGGCTTCTTAAGTATTGGAGGATTGTATCAGAACTTTATTTAAAAGTTTCAAATTTTAAATAAAAGAATCGAGCAAAGTTTATTGCATTAAACAATAGGAAATGGAGAGGATGGTTTCTTAAGTATTGGAGGTAAGTCTCAGAACAGCGACGGTAAAGGTCACTTATTTAATCAATAAAAAAAATCTCTGTTACAATAATAATTTAAAACGTTTTGATTGCTGGATTTAGTTTCAGATTAAATCAGGAGTAGATAAGAGTTAGGGTACTTATTTACATCGTAAAAATACGGTGCAAATTTCGATTCTACAAAATTATCTTCAACAGAAAATAAAATGTGGCTGTTTTTCTACAAGTCTGGTATTGATTAGCAATACATTGCAGTTTGGCTACCTTTACATTTTTTTAAATCTGCAGGCTTGCCGGCAAAAACCAGTTCTCCGCCACCATCTCCTGCCTCAGGCCCAAGGTCAATAACCCAATCAGCACTCTTAATTACATCAGTATTATGCTCAATAACTAAAATAGAATGCCCCTGCTCAATTAATGCATTAAATGAGGCCAGCAGTTTTTTAATATCATTAAAATGCAGGCCGGTAGTGGGTTCGTCAAAAATAAATAGAATGCTGCCCTGCGATTTGCCTTTTCCAAGAAAGGACGCCAATTTTACCCTCTGCGCTTCGCCACCACTTAAAGTATCTGATGACTGGCCCAATTTTACATAGCCCAGCCCTACATTACTCAATGGCTTGATTTTATTGGCTACAGAAGGTTCATCAGCAAAAAAATCAACTGCATCATCCACACTCATGTCCAATACTTCGTAAATATTTTTATCCCTGTATTTTACTTCCAGCACTTCTTCTTTAAAACGTTTGCCACCACATACATCACAGGTTAAATGCACATCAGCTAAAAATTGCATTTCCACAACCTGTTCGCCTTCGCCTTTACAGGCATCACACCTGCCGCCGTCTACATTAAATGAAAAATGTTTGGGTTGAAAGCCACGCATTTTACTTAAAGGCTGGCTGCTGTATAGGTCCCTTATTTCATCGTATGCTTTTATATAGGTAACCGGGTTGCTCCTGGAAGATTTACCAATAGGATTTTGATCTACCATTTCTATTTGCGAAATATATTCTACATCGCCGGTAATGGCTTTATGCAATCCGGCCTTGTCAATAAACTCGCCTTTTATTTTTTGCAACGCCGGGTATAGAATTTGCTTTACCAGGGTTGTTTTACCGCTGCCGCTTACTCCGCTTACCACACACAACACATTCAAAGGAAATTCTACCGTAATATTCTTCAAATTATTTTGCCTTGCCCCTTCTACTTTAATGGAGCGGTTCCATTTACGCACTGCTTTAGGCGGTTCAATTTTTAAAACACCCGACAAATATTTCCCAGTAAGACTTGCCGGATTAGAAATAATGGCGTTATAATTCCCTTCGGCAGTTATTTCGCCACCCAAATGGCTGGCCAGTGGCCCCATGTCAATAATATGATCTGCTTCCCTCATCATCATTTCATCGTGCTCTACCACCACTACAGTATTGCCAAGGTCGCGTAATTCTTTTAAAACTTTTATCAGGCGTTCGGTATCACGGCTGTGCAGTCCAATAGAAGGTTCATCTAAGATATACAGGGAGTTGGTAAGGTTGCTGCCCAAACTTCTTGTTAACTGAATACGCTGGCTTTCGCCACCGCTTAAGCTGTTGGCTAAACGGTTTAGTGTAAGGTAACCCAGCCCAACATCCATCAATGTTTTAATGCGGTGGTGGATTTCAATTAAAATTCTTTTTGCCACTTGTGCATCGTAGGCATTTAATTTTAATTTTTCAAACCACACCTGCAGGTCTTTAACCGGCATTTCGCACAACTGGCCGATATGCTTCCCTCCCACCTGTACATACAATGCTTCTTTACGCAGGCGATAGCCTTTACAATCGGTACACAAGGTTCTTCCGCGATAGCGGGATAATAAAACACGGTACTGCACTTTATATAAATTGGCTTCTACTTCTTTAAAAAAATCATTGATGCCCTGCGCATGTACAGTACCGTTCCATAATTCATCCAGCTCATCTTTATTTAAATCCATGATGGGTTTATGTACCGGGAAAGCAAATTTCTTTGCCGCTTTTACAAACTGGTCTTTCCACCATACCAGTTTCTCACCTTTCCACGGTGCAACGGCACCTTCGTATACGCTTAGTTGTTTGTTAGGGATAATAAGGTCGGGGTCCAGGCCCAATATTTGAGAAAAGCCTTCGCAGGTAGGGCACGCGCCATAAGGATTGTTGAAGGAAAATAAATTGGGTACTGGTTCTTCAAACACAATACCATCGGCTTCAAATTTATTGGAAAAATGTTTTTTATCGGCACCATTAATTTCAACAAGCAATTCGCCTTCGCCTTCGTAAAATGCAGTGTTTACAGAATCTGCTATACGATGTTTGTCATCTTCATCAAATGCTTTTACTACAAAACGATCAACAAGTAAATAGGTTGATGGTTGCTTGTTGATAGTTGACAGCTTATCAGATTCAAGCATGTCTTCTATTCTTACAATTTCTTTTTTATAGTAAATTCTTGAAAACCCCTTTTGCAATAAAATGTTCAACTCTTCTTTGGCATCCCTGTTCTTTTGTTGTTTAAAAGGTACCAGTACCAACACTTTATCGCCGGTTTTTAAATTGGCAATAAACTCCACCACATCGTTCACATCATCTTTTTTTACTTCCTTACCAGTTACCGGCGAAATGGTTTTACCTGCCCGTGCAAAAAGCAGGCGCAGGTAATCATAAATTTCCGTCATACTACCCACTGTACTTCGGGGTGTACGGGTAATAACTTTTTGTTCGATGGCAATGGCGGGACATAATCCTTTTATATAATCCACATCCGGCTTATCCATACGCTGCATAAACTGGCGGGCATAAGCACTAAGGCTTTCGGCATACCTGCGTTGCCCCTCTGCAAATAAGGTATCTATGGTAAGTGATGATTTACCCGACCCAGATACTCCTGTAACTACAATGAGCTGGTTACGTGGAATTGTTACAGATATATTTTTTAGGTTATGAACCCTGGCGCCTTTTATTTCGATCCCGGTTTGTTTTGCAACTGCTACTTTATTTGCTGCCATTACCTTATTTACTTTACTTACACTGTTTACTTTTTTTACTTCCATCACTATATTTACTTTATATACTTATTTACCTTTTACAATCCCTGAGCCCAAAATTACTTACATTAAATTATGTTGCCTCTAATATGTGAAACTTTTCTTAAAGCGCCCGTCCCTGTATTGCTGTAATATACCATTTAGTATTTTTACCATGTTAACGGTGTGAGAAAAAAGAGTGTTTCTACTCATAATAATTTCAAAACATCTATTATTTTTACAGTCCAATATCCAAAAAAGTGAAAAGCCGAAAAAGCCTATCTAAAAGACTTCTACGCAATTTTCCCATTTTTTGGTCCTGTAACTTAAAGTCCTAACACACAAAAACTGTAGAAGTTTATGAAATGCCTTAACAATCTGACCGACCAGCAGCTTATCCACTTGTATATGGATGGCAACGCTGATGCACTTGCAACCATCGTAATGCGTTACAAGGACAAAATTTACACCTCTATTTACTTATTGGTAAAAGACAAGTACCTGACTGAAGA